>Ga0209755_10001079_pt1 | contig 45292 bp, 37 predicted proteins | sample TergutCo191P1_FD_187301 | JGI IMG/M metagenome (GOLD analysis project Ga0209755, IMG submission 187301) | Cornitermes sp. P1 segment gut microbial communities from Petit-Saut dam, French Guiana - Co191P1 (SPAdes) (version 2) | ecosystem: Host-associated > Arthropoda: Insects > Digestive system... | reverse complement strand
CTAACCAAACGCTGCCGAGGCGCATGGCGCTCACTCGTTAATGACGCTCTGGCACTCGCAAAAATCGACCGCGCCTCCGGCATCGCCACGGTCACACCCGAAATGATTGAGAAGTTAGGATAAGGGGAAAATTATAGCAAAAACAAACAATTCCAAATTAACAAAAGAAGAAATTCAAATAATAAAAGAGTTGAAGGATAAGATTTTCACTGTTGATTACATTGAAGATTGTATGGCATTTACAGATAACATTTTGACTAACGCTCCAATGGCGCTTATGGCAGCTCAAGCTTATGGCTTTCTTCTGGCATGTCGAAGATTGCTAGTTTCTCGTTTGCAAAAAAAGCATGGAGGAAAAAATGAATAAAACAGAATTAAAACCTTGCCCATTTTGTGGAGGTGATAGTTTGGTGTTAATTGAAAATACAGTTTATTGCATTCATTGCTTAGATTGTAAAACAAAAGATCCGCATGGAGAAAGTGAAAAAGAAGCTAATGAACTCTGGGATCAAAGGGATGAGCAATGACTGAAATCCAAAAACAGAAAATGATTAAACTCATTCATACCCAAAAGACACGCGCCGGCATCGATGATGAAACGTATTGTTTAATCTTGTTAGGAGCGGCTGACGTACAGTCATCGCTTCACATGGAGACACTAAAACAATTCAATGCAGTTATAACTGCGCTCAACAATCTTTTAATCGCACAGGGAAAAACGCCTCTGGGCGGACCCACGGAGCCGATTGCGCGCGATGTTTATCCGCTTGTAAAAAGAGCCGAGCGCGTTCTTGGTGAAAATGCAAACATTCGTCTTAACGGTTTCATTCGCAAGTTTGGAAAAAGTTCAGTCAACGATCTTTCACCATGGGAAATAAGAAAGTGTCATGGGTTTTTAACAAGCATTGAACAAAGAGTAGGAAAATAATAATGAGGCGCGGCGAATTGTTCGATATTACAGAGTTACGCATCCCGCTTACTCCTGATCAAAGGGACCTCGCACTGCGCCGCATTATTGATGCCGCGCTTCTTGGCGCTCAATACACATACACCCTCAAAGAAGCGTGCGGCATTCTTGGCATCTCCCGTGATTCAATGGATTATTTAGTTCACACCTACCGCCTGGACGCGGTTGCCATTGGAACAATCTACCGGATCACATGGTATTCTCTAGCAGAATATATCATCGATCCGGCAGATGATATCGATGAGGTTTTTGATGAATACATTCGGTCTCGATATAAACCAGCTTGATGAAGATGAAGCGAAAGATGCCTTGTCAGCTTCTTATTATGAACGTTTACCAAGCGTTCCGCCCTTCCTTTCTAAAAAGGAATGCGCAGTCATCCTCGGCGTTTCATTGAAGGTTATAGAGCAATTAACAGATTCAGGCGAACTGCCTTTAATCGACATCCCCGGCGATTCTCAACCTATTTTTGATTTATTTGGAAACGCAATCGACCAACCTTGTGAAACATACATCCTTCGCGCTGAACTAAAAAAATACATAGAAAAATCACTTCTTTGTAGTAAGCCTGTATTAGATATTGAATAAGATCGCTAAGACTCGTATAGGTTCGGTAAGGTTCGGATAAAATATCGAATTTGATTATAATCTAAGACCATTTTCGGCTGGAATTGACACTACTACTGGATATCCTCTATATGTTGCCAGAATTATTACATCAGCCGCAGTTACCGTACCTCTGGAAACTGAGTATCCGCCAGAAATATTATTGAAAGCTAAACCCGGAGTTCCATCATGACCGGTATCATCAATTTCAGGATTTGAACCGCCGCCGGGATTCGACGGAGTACCCGGGTTTGTTGGATTATAGGGATTATTTGGATTAGCAGGATTAAATGGAGCAGAATCTCCTGCGCCTCCGCCGCCGCACCCAGCCAGTGTTAAAAAAAGTATGCTCACAACATACAAAAATTGTCTTAAAAGCTGTTTTTTTACATTTTAAACTCCAATCTGCCTCAATTTAGCTGTATTAATCCATGAAAAGCTGTCTTTTCTTATAAAAATCATGTGATTAATAAAGTAAAGGTTTACTTTTAGTATATATTAACTTTACTTTACGAAAATTGTCAAGTAACTATCAATAAATAAATAATGATTTAAAGCAGAAATTGAGAATATGACAAGTCTGAGATCGGTATTAACCTTCAATATGAAGGCGCAGCGGCGCATTTTAGGGATTACACAGGCTCAACTGGCGGAAAGAGTGCGCACATCGGCAAATTATATCGCTTTAATAGAAAGCGAGAAGAAATTTCCGACGCCTGAGATGCTGGAAAGAATAGCGTCCGCTCTTGAAATTGACGCTCCTGCCCTGTTTTCGACCAAATCTTATCCGTTACCGGAGGCTGGAACACTGGCGGAATTACAGGAAAAATTATTAAACGACCTTTCCGAGGTTATTACCCACCGTTTTAAGAAATACGAAAGAGATACCCTCAAACCTCTGGACCAAATATAACTGCCTTTATTCAGAGTTTGTTTATAAAAATGAATATCCAAAAAATAACAGGCAAAAATACGTCATGGACAGGGAACTGACGCTTGATTTATTTGATCCGGCATCTTACGGCGGCGCCTATAAATTATGGCAATGGTTTTCTCCGGTAAAAATATCCGGCTGGCAAAAACAGTTATTCAACCCTGAAACGCGAAACCTGCTTAATTAATATGTCAATGCCTTCGCGGTTCTTGGCGGAAATATTGTTTACATGATCTACAGCTACATTGATCTGATCCGCGCCTGAAGCCATTTCGCTCATGCTGGAAGTTATCTCCTGCGTTACTCTTTCAAGGTTTTGACTTTCCTTTATTACCTGCTGCGAGCCTTCGAGCATTTCAACGGAACCGCTTTTTACCTGTTTGGTTATATGGTTTAGATTGCTTATTCCTTCAAGAATTTGCTTGGAACCCTCTCCCTGTTCCTGCATGGCATTGCGGATATTGTCTTCCTGCTCCGCTACTACCCTTACGCTGGAATCAATTGCCTCAAACTTATTCAGTACATTTTCTGTTGACTTGGAAATTTTATCAATGGATTCTTTTATCTTTTTAAGAACTACGCCGATTGTCTTGGATTGTTCGCCGGAACTTTCCGCAAGTTTGCGGATTTCATCGGCAACTACGGCGAAGCCCTTCCCCGCTTCTCCGGCATGGGCGGCTTCAATCGCGGCGTTCATTGAAAGCAGATTTGTCTGACTTGCGATATTTTCCATTACCGAGTTAATTTCCATAAGACCTTCAGATTCACGGGCTATTTCAAGAATGTCGGATGACACTTCCTGCAAGCCGCTGCGTCCGACCTCTGAAGCGTCTTTTAAAGTTTTTACATTGGCGGTGTTTTTGATCAGCGTTTCCGTAACAGATTGAATATTGGCGACCATTTCTTCAATGGCGGCGGACGCCTGAGAAACGTGAGTGCTCTGTTCTTCGACATTATGGTTTAATTTATCAATGTTTCCCGTAACCTGTTCCATTGTCGCGTTTGTTTCCGTTACGCTTGCGCTTTGATTCATAATGCGCGTTTTGATGCTTTGAATATTGGCGGTTATCTGGCTTACAGTCGCCGCAGTCTTATTCATGTTGCCGGAAAGGTCAGCGCCTATTTCTGATAACGCCGTTGATTCCTTATTAATGCTTATTATCAGATTTTTAATTATTTCCATTGTCTGGTTGAAATAATGCGATAATTCCCCTATCACGTCTTTGGAAATATAACTGACCCTCTTTGTTAAATCCCCTTCGCCTTCGGAAAGATCCTTCAGCGTATGCATTACGCTGAACAGCGGTTTAACAATACTGGTTGTAATAAGCGTCGCAAGGATTACGCTTGCGGAGAATGCGATAATAATAAGTATAACAATAATGGTAGCGAACATCCTTCCCGTCGCGTACACTTCTTTTATTTCTTCATGAAGCATATCGCCGTATTCCTTATATATTTTCTGTAAATCGCTGATAACTCTTTCGGTATTCGGAAAAACATCATTTACTAAAATTGATACAGCTTCATCCGTGTTGCCGTTGTTTATGTGATTGACAATATCCCTGGCTCTGCTGTGAATAATGTTATGGGGAACAACAATATCGCGTAACAGACTTTGAAGCGTGGGATCTGTTATCGCGTGCACATCGTCGCTGTTAAGCCAGAGACCCAGCAAACATGTGGAGGAATCGAGCGAACCTGTGAACGGCTTTCCTGAATACGCCGATTCTGTTAAAGCATGCCTCCAGTTAAAATGTGAACTCAATATATCCGAGACGCGCGCTTCGACCTCTGTAATTTGGATTATATCTGACGCTGAAGCTGTTAGCTGATTATTACTGTAAAGACCCACAATACCCAGAAAAGCTCCGATTAAGGCAATAATGGCAAAACCGCCGATTAACTTTGTTCTGATTTTCATGGTATATCAAAGCCTCCGCTCATTTATATGCTTAGCATTTAATAATTTTAAGTTATTTTGAGTATTTTTACTCTCTTTTGGAGTTTTGTCAAGCATGAGAAAATAAGGGGATTTTTAGGCAGTTTTGGCTTGTGAGGCAACTGATCCGAACCGAAGTTTCGCAGCTGCCGGATAAGTCCAATGTATCAGAACAAACCTGAAGGATTAGTGTTTGCCTGCCTTTTTTGACCAAGCGGCGTTTATTTTTGCTTTTTCTTCATTGGTTATCTTCGCAGTTTTGACAGGAGCTGCTTGTCCGCTGCTGACAACATTCTTAAAACGCGGAGCCGGAAGCTTGTCGCATATCTCCTGCAGTTTATGGGCGATCATATTATACTGCCCTGCTTTGATTATGTCATTTGAGCATTGAAGCGCCTGATTTTTATAATCAGTAATCAGCCTGCTGAGCTCATCCCTGTCTTTGCAGCTCTTGTATTTATTTACTTCAGCTTCTACATTTATCATTTTTTACATCCTTATATTATAAATGTGCTTTTTTCTAAACTAAGGTTAGTTTCAAAAAGCCTCAAATGTTAAAACTTATATGAAAATTATAACTGCCCGAAAATAAATGTCAATATAACGCTTCTAAAAAATTGTAAAAATTAAGGCTTTTCCAAAAACCGGTCAGCCCTCGGAACAGCTGCAGCTGCGAGGTTTACTAAAAATGCAGAATTTTTTCCAATTTTGCTTTCCAATCATCAGATTTTAAAATTACAGCCTTGACTCCGAGCGCGTCAAAACGTTTTTGCTCTACCGCTTCTTCGCTGGAAGTTACCACAATAACCGGCGTTTTTTGAGGTAAAGTCATCAGCCTTTTCAAAAATTCCTCGCCGGTCATGTCTGCAAGCGAAAGACCTGTAATTACAAATGTCGCTCTGTTGCCGGATACAGCGCTTACCGCGTCTTCTCCCTTGTCAAAACTTTCACATTCCATTCCCTTTTCTGAAAGAAATGATTTCATCAATTTGCGGAAAAAATCACTGTTATCCACATGGATTATATGCTTCATATTTACCTCCTCTGATATAAAAATGGTATTATACAATGCCAATAATATCTATAGGCTGGGGTAAAACTTTTTTTGTTTGCCTTTTTTAAATAAATCCATTTATACTAAAAATACTATATTATATGGAGGTTTTATCATGTCTTGGGAAAAAGGTATCAATGTAAACAATGTCAGCACTGTAATTTGCGGAAGTCATGTTTTTTTGGGAGCGGGAGCTATCGGGAAGATGGGTTTTATTGCAGAGCAGCTAAAAGCAAAAGGGATTAACAGTATCATCGCCGTTACCGGAAAAGGCTCGTATGTTTCAACCGGCGCATGGGATCATGTAACAAAGGCGCTGGATGCCCAGGGAATTCGTTATACTCTCTATAATAAAGTGCAGCCCAATCCTGAAATCCAGCAGGTTGATGAGGCTGTGAAGATGGCAAAGGATGCCGGGGCAAAAGCTGTTATTGCCATAGGCGGAGGCAGCCCGATCGATGCCGGAAAAAGCGCGGCAATTCTATTGGAATATCCTGATAAGACTTGCCAGGATCTTTACGAAATGAAATTTCAGGCGGAGAAGGCAGTTCCCATAATTGCCATTAATCTGACTCACGGCACCGGAAGCGAAGCCAACCGTTTTGCTGTTGTCACAATTCCGGAAAAGGGATACAAGCCCGCAATCGCTTATGATTGCATTTACCCGATGTATTCAATTGATGATCCTGCTTTGATGACCAGCTTGCCTGCAAATCAAACCCGGTATGTAAGCATAGACGCTGTAAATCATGTAGTGGAAGCAGCCAGCACTGTTTTAAATAATCCGTTCGCTGTTTCTTTAGCCAGAGAAGTCACTTCGCTTGTAGCCAAGCACCTTCCTGCCGCGATTCAGAATCCAAAAGATATGACTGCGCGTTATTTCCTCACATACGCTGCAATGATTGCAGGCACAAGTTTTGATAACGGATTGCTTCATTTTACTCATGCTCTGGAACATCCTCTGTGCGGCATCAAGACAGAATTATCTCATGGGCTGGGTCTTGCAATCCTGCTGCCTGCAGTCATTAAAACAATTTATCCTGCTTCATGCGCAATTTTAGCCGACGTGTTAAGTCCGATGGTTCCGGGTCTTAAGGGAGACGCGGGCGAGGCGCAAAAAGCGGCGGACGGTATTTACGCCTGGTTAAAATCTGTCGGCGTACCGGAAAAACTGGGCGATGTTGGATTTACAAAAGCGGATGTGCCAAGGCTAGTACAGCTTACTTTTGATACGCCGGGATTAACAGGTTTACTGGGATGCGCTCCTGTCAGTTCAGGCAAAGACGCTGTGGAAAAAATTTATACAGAATCTTTTTGATAAATCAAATTTTGATGAATCAAATTGAACTTGACCGGGTGTTATCTGTTTTACCTGTACGCCCAGTCAGCTCCCATAAAGGAAGTTTCGGAAGGGTTCTTAATATAACAGGATCATCGCGTTACCGGGGCGCCGCTGTTCTTGGGTGTTTGGGCGCGTTACGCGCAGGAGCAGGGCTTTGCGTACTGGCTTCTGTTCCTGATGCGTGCAATGCCGCAGCCGCTCAATTACCGGAAGTAATTCTGTGTCCTCTGCCGGTCTGTGAAAAAGGGTATATCAATTTTGAAAAAGCAATCCCCTTGCTGAAAGAGGAAATGTCTCTTGCAAGCGCTGTATTAATCGGCTGCGGGCTGGGTAATGATCATCATGCTGCAAAACTGCTGGAATTTGTGCTGGGTAATGACAAAACGGCTATTATTGACGCTGACGGCTTGAACGCGTTGGCAAATAATCTGCATTTATTAAAAAATACCCGCGTACAGGCAATCCTTACGCCTCATCCGGGGGAGATGTCCCGGCTTTGCAAGGCAAGTACAGATGACATTGCCAAGGACAGAGCAGGATACGCCGCGCGTTTTGCAAAAGAAAATAATGTAACTGTTGCCCTTAAAGGTCATGGAACTGTAGTTGCCTCCCCAGACGGAAATTTATTTATCAATCCCACAGGAGGACCGGGACTTGCCAAGGGCGGCAGCGGAGATGTGCTTGCAGGTATCATTGCCTCTTTTGCAGCTCAGGGGATTTCACCTGTTGACGCCTGTATCTGCGGAGTTTACCTTCACGGTTTATCCGCAGATAAAACCGCCGCCCGCCGCGGTCAATACGCCATGCTTCCAGGTGAAATAACTGTAGACCTTGCCGAAATTCTTGCGATGCACGGACGCTAAGTTTTGGTTCAGGCTTTTTTTGCCTGCGCTACAGCGTCAGAAATACCTGTAAACCCTGTATCCTCACAATCGGTATACGCTGTTGTCGGCAGAGCTGTATCTTTGCGCGGCGTTAAAGCGCCCGTAGGGCAGGCGGAGACGCAAAGACCGCAGCTTATGCAGTTTTTATCTTCACCTAACGGTATGCTGAACGGAGGTTCCACTGTAGTGTCGAAACCGCGGCCTGTAAAACCGAATACGCCGCTGCCTGTCTCCGCGCAGATGCGCACACAGCGGGCGCACAGGATGCACTTATTTTTATCTCTAACAATATGCTTGTGGCTGTTGTCAATCAGGTGCGTTGTCTGCCCTCCGCTGAATGCAAACTGATCCGCTTCATAAACTGCCGCATACTTGCGCAGCTTGCACTCATCCGCGTCCGCGCAGCCGCATTCAAGGCATCTTTCAGCCTCTCTCTTCGCCTGATCTTCTGAAAATCCAAGTTCTACTTCATTAAAATTATCAATACGCTGTTCTTCCGTCAGCATCGGCATTTTTATTTTTCCGATCTTCTCTATATTGCCGAATGTATCAGGATCAATAGCCCTGAAGTTTTTTGCTTTCACATGATTGTAATTCTCTTTTTCCGTATTGAAACTTTCGCCTTTCATGTATTTGTTCATCGCAAAAGCCGCTTTTTTTCCGCCTGCTATTGCCATGATAGCAGTATTAGGACCGGTTACACCGTCACCCGCGGCGAAAACCCCGTCAATATTGGTCATCGAAGTATGTTCATCCGCCAGCAGACGTCCGCAATTTTTGGATACATCGCAATCGGCATTAATGAAACTCAGATCCTGAGTTTGCCCGATTGCGGAAATAACATAATCCACTTCAATTCTGTATTCAGACCCGGCAATGGGACGAGGCGCTCTTCTGCCTGACGCATCAGGCTCACCCAGTTCCATCCTGATCAAACTCATGATAACTTTATTGTCATTCTGCGATGCGCTCAGCGGATTTGTTAAAGTCAGAAATTCTATTCCTTCATACTGAGCTTCTTCTATCTCCATTTCGTCAGCGGGCATTTCTGATAATGACCTGCGGTAAATGATACTCACATTATCCGCTCCAAGACGGCAGGCGGTTCTCGCGCAGTCCATTGCCGTATTGCCTCCGCCGACAACGGCTATTCGTTTTCCCTTAAAATCAAGCTGTTTATTCCTTGTGACATCGCCGAGAAAGTCTATTCCGATTAAAACATTACGGCAGTTGACATCGCCTTCAATGCCCAGAGGATAACCTTTTTGTGAACCTACTGCCAAAAGTATGGCGTTAAAAGCTTCTTCTTTTAGACTTATTAGGGTGACTTCTTTCCCGAATTCAATATTGTAAACAATCTCTACACCCAGAGATTTAATAACATCCACTTCAGCGTCAAGAGCTTCAACCGGCAGGCGATATGAAGGTATGCCGTACCGGAGCATACCGCCGGGATTTTCATGCTTCTCATAAATTGTTACGCTGTGTCCTTCCAGAGCGAGAAACCATGCCGCTGACAGTCCCGCAGGACCGGCTCCAATAACAGCGGCTTTTTTTCCTGTTGCCGGTTTCTTTTCGGGCAGGTATGGTTTGTTTTTCTTTATATCAATGTCGGCGACAAACCGTTTCAGATAGGCAATGCCTATTTTCCCTTCAAAAATATTGCGGCGGCATTCTGACTCGCATGGGCGCGCGCAAATTCTTCCGCACACTATCGGCAGGGGATTTGTTTCCTTGATTAGCTTTAACGCTTCATCATATCTTCCGTTTTTTATGAGTTTTATATAACCCTGAACATCGGTATGCGCCGGGCACTCCAGAACGCATGGCGCCGTACAATCGCCGTAGTGCTGCGACACAAGCAATTCAACGCATGTTTTTCTGGCTTTTTTAATTGCCTCAGATTCCGTTGTGATCACCATGCCGTCTCTTGCCTGCGCACCGCAGGAAAGCGGCACGCCGCGTTCGCCTTCAATCTCAACACGGCAGATCATGCATGAACCGAACGGCTTCAGCCGCGGGTCGTGGCACAGAGCGGGTATATCCACGCCGTTATCACGGCATGCTTCCAGCACCGACTGATTGGGTTTAGCTTCGCATTTTTTTCCGTTAATCGTTATATTTATCATGGGGTGACCTCTAATCTACCAAAACAGCATCAAATTTACACGCTGCCCTGCATATTCCGCATTTTGTACATTTGCTCTGATCAATCGTATGCAGTTCCTTTAACTTGCCGTTTATGGCGTTTACAGGGCATTTTTTTGCGCATAACGTACAGCCTGTGCATTTATTCGCTTTAATGTCAAACTTGATGAGCGCCTTGCATTGACGGGTAGGACATTTTTTATCCTTTATGTGGGAGATATATTCATCTTTAAAATAGCGTATTGTAGTAAGCACCGGATTCGGCGCGGTTTGTCCAAGTCCGCAAAGGGCATTGGTCTTTATCTGAAAGGAAAGCTCTTCAAGTTTTTCAATATCGCTGTCTTCTCCCTCGCCTTTTGTAATTCTTTCCAGTATTTCCAGCATCCTTTTTGTGCCGATCTTGCAGAATGTACATTTACCGCATGATTCCGACTGAGTGAAATTCAAAAAGTATCTTGCTATGTCCACCATGCAGTTGTTTTCATCCATGACAATCATTCCGCCGGAACCCATGATGGCGCCGGTTTCCGCCAATGTAGCATAATCAATGACGGTGTCAATTTTGTCGGCGGGAATACAGCCGCCTGAGGGACCGCCCATCTGAACGGCTTTAAACGGCTTTCCTGATCTCGTGCCTCCGCCGATATCAAAGACAACTTCCCTGATTGTCATACCGATTGGGATTTCAACCAATCCACCTTTTTTTACTTTTCCGGCTAACGCAAACACCTTTGTGCCTTTGCTTTGTTCTGTGCCGAATGCGGCAAAAGCATCCGCGCCTTTTCTGATTATCCAGCCGATGTTTGCCAATGTTTCAACATTGTTGATGTTGGATGGTTTTGCAAAAAGCCCGCGCGCTGCCGGAAACGGAGGTCTTATTCTGGGCATACCTCTGTGTCCTTCGATAGATTCGATTAATGCGGTTTCTTCGCCGCATACAAAAGCTCCCGCTCCTTCCTTAATGTGCAGATGAAACTTCAATCCGGTACCCATGATATTATCGCCTAGGAAGCCGCGCTCCTCAGCCTGTTTAATAGCGATTTTTAATCTGCGAATTGCAATCGGATATTCCGCTCTTGCATAAATGTACCCTTCGGTTGCGCCGATTGCGTAACCGCCGATAATCAATCCTTCTATTACACTGTGCGGATCGCCTTCAAGGACGCTCCTGTCCATGAATGCTCCCGGGTCGCCTTCATCGGCATTGCAGATTATATATTTTTGATCAGCGCTGTTTGCAGACGCAAATTTCCACTTCATTCCTGTCGGGAAGCCTGCTCCTCCTCTGCCTTTTATACCGGACTTCAGCACTTCTTCTATTACTTCGTCTGGCATCATGTTTTTAATTGCTTTTTCAAGACCTTTGTATGCGTCCATTTTTAAGGCGTCATCTATTGATTCAGGATTAATTTCACCGCAGCGTTCCAGTACGATTCTTTTTTGTCGGGCAAAAAAATCTTTTTCCGAGCCGCCGCCTTTTGAATCCATGACGATATAGTTTGCAAGCGGAGTATTATTCAAAATATGGCTTTCAAAGATTTTTACGGCAGTTTTTTCATCGACATCTCCGTAAATTGTCCTCTCTCCGTTATCTCCTGCGATTTCAATCATGGGCTCTTTGTAACATATTCCCATGCATCCTGTTTCTCCCAGAGTAATATCAAGTTTTGATTCATCTATAAGCGTTTTTAACGTTTCTTTTACCTTAATCCCTCCTGAAGCTATGCCGCAGGAGCCAAGTCCTATTATTATTTTTCTCATAATTGTTTAATTTCCTTTGTCTGTCCGGTGCAGGGCAATAAATTCTCTTATTACGCTTCTTGCCGTATCAGGGGTAAGCCGCCCGTGGGTTTCGTCGTTTATCATGATGACGGGCGCAAGCGAACAGCACCCAAGACATGCAACAGATTCTACAGTGAACATTTTATCCTCTGTTGTTCCGCCCAGCTCGATGCCAAGTTCCCTGCATATTGCGCTGGCAATATTTTCCGCTCCGATAACATGGCACGCTGTTCCAAAGCAGATTCTTATAATATTTTTACCGACGGGTTTTAACCTGAATTGAGAGTAAAAGGTAACGACACCCATGATCTGAGAGACAAATATACCCGTTCTCTCTGACAGCCGTTCAATTACATCCTGCGGCAGGTATCCGTACGCTTCCTGTAATTTTTGAAGCAGGGGGATAAGCTGCGATTCCGCCCCTGTGTAACTTTTCATTACATCTTCAAAAAATTCCCAATATTTACCTGCCTTGTCATCATTCAGGCAGTCTCCTGTGCAGTTACACATTTTTTAACTCCATAATAATCTGAAGTTTATAGAAAAATAAAAAAATTCTCAAGACAGAAAGCGCCTGCTGAAAACACCTGCTTCCCGCGTATATTTGACTTGACAGTTCCTGCGGGTAATGTATATTTATAGTTGAATAGTTGCTCATATATTGGAGGTATTGCAATGAAAAATAATTTGGTTATGTGCGGCAGCGATGTAACCCGCGGGGAACTTGCGGAAAGGGTGCGTAAGGCAATGCCGAAAGATGAAGAATTTTACGATCTTGCGGATCTTTATAAAATGTTTGCGGACAGTACCCGTGTCCGTATTTTATGGGCTCTCTCAAATGTTGAACTTTGCGTCTGTGAGATAGCATTGCTGCTTAATATGACAAAATCCGCAATTTCACATCAATTAAGGGCTTTGCGTCTTGCTAACCTTGTAAAATATGAAAAACGGGGAAAGGAAGTCTACTACTCGCTTGCGGACAAGCATGTTAAGGATATATTTAAAAAAGGCTTTGAACATATTCATGAATAAAGAGGAGATTGTTATGGGTCATCATCACGGACACGGACATTCGCACAGCCATCCGCACGATAGTTCAGGAAATATCGGAACGGCGTTTTTCCTTAATTTATCATTTACTATCATTGAATTAATCGGAGGAATTTTTACAAACAGCGTTGCTATAATTTCTGACGCTGTTCACGATTTCGGAGACAGTATATCTCTCGCCCTTGCATGGTATTTCCAGAAAGTATCTAAAAAAGGCAGTAATAGATTATACAGTTACGGATACAAGCGCTTCTCGCTCCTGGGGGCTATTATTACTTCTATCGTGCTAGTCGGCGGCAGTATCTTTATTCTGACGGAAGCCGTACCGCGAATATTTGAACCGCAGGAAACAAACGCCAAAGGCATGTTTGTTTTGGCTGTTGCAGGCATTTTAATTAACGGAGCTGCCGTGCTTCGGACAAGGAAGGGAAGTTCCATAAATGAGAAATTGGTTTCTTTGCATTTGCTAGAAGATGTGTTGGGGTGGATCGCCGTACTGGCAGGCTCTGTTTTAATTCATTTTACCGGCTTAACGATATTTGATCCAATTCTTTCAATTGCAATTTCGATATTCGTATTGTTTAATGTTTTCAGGAATATACGGCAGGTTATACCAATTATTTTGCAGGGAACTCCCCGCGATCTGGATTTGGAACATATTGCAGAAGAAATAAAGCAGATAAATACTGTTGCCGATGTGCACGATTTGCATATATGGTCTTTAACCGAAGAATACAATGTGCTTACAGTCCATGTATTGCTGGAAAAATACCTGCCTATGGCTGACTTGGCAGGGTTGAAAAAACAAATCCGCTCTGTTCTTAACGAAGAAGGCATTCAGCACGCCACAATTGAATTTGAAACATCTGACGAACAGTGCGCTTTTGAAAACTGTTTGCAGGAAAAAACAACAAATCCGCTCTCCGATGAAAAAAATGTGATATAATATTTATGTGGAGGATTAGCATGAAAAAAACAATCATACTACTTTCCATCTGCGCATTGATTCTATTTGGTTTTTCCTGCAGAGCGGGAGGTCCTGACTCTAGCTGGTTTAAGCCGTATCCTGACCCGGACCCGAGCCCGTACGAAGAGGAAGACCGTCTTTCATCATGGGATAGTATTAATCAGCTGATTGTCAGACCGGAAAACTGGCAAAGAATCGTTGATAATATTGATTTATTTCAATTAGGCGCTTCCGTATTAGCTGAAATCTGGACCAGCCCTTACTCGGAATATAAATACCATGATCGTTCTTACGGAACATTTCCCGCAATTGACGGCTCTACTGTATTATTGCCTTTAGCAGCCGAATTCGCATGGCAATTTCTGGATTTGAGCGATGAAAACACAATAGATTTTCTTAATTTTTCTACAACGCATAACGCGTATATGAAACTTATAGGCGCTCATTACGACAACAATACATACGGGCGCTTAATATATCTTAGCAGTGAAACAAATGGAAAAAAGTTCTATGATGTTTACAATTTCAGCAAACAGCCGGATATTATTTTTGCGACATTGCCTTCAGCGGCGGAACTTGGCGTTGCGCAAAGCAAAGGCGTCTCGCTGATCATCGAACCGGTTTGTTATGACTCGTTTGTTTTTATAACGCATATTGATAATCCGGTTGAAAATTTGACTAAAGAACAAATCAGGGATATTTATTCAGGGAAAATAACCAATTGGAGCGAAGTCGGCGGCAACAACGGTGAAATTACCGCTTTTCAGCGCAACCCAGGCTCCGGCAGCCAGACTGCCATGGAAGAAATGGTAATGAACGGAGAAAAAATGATGGACGCTCCCTCAGGATGGAGAATTATGGCAATGGGAATGCTTGTCGAATTTGTCGCCGAATACCAGAACAATTCCAACAGTATAGGTTATACTTATAAATATTATATTGACAGGCTTTATAAAAACCCTAACATAAAGATCATTAAGGTTGACGGCGTTGAACCGAGCGATGATAATGTTAAAAATAATTCTTATCCTTTTACAGCTCCCTATAACGGAGTTATCCGCAGCCAGGATATTAACAGCGCCGGAGGGAAATTTCTTGACTGGATGTTATCTGAAGAAGGACAGAAGGTTATAGCTCAGGCAGGTTATGTGCCGCTTGCAAATTAGAAAACTTATTTATTTTCCGCTCCATACAGTGTGAGCTGCCGCCAGCAGTTTGTTGTTCACATTGCTTTTTATGGTAATTAAATATTCATTTTCTTCCAGACCGTTATCTGAAAAAACCTGTATCTTTTCGCCGATATTCGCTTCGGAAAAAAATTTTGCGTTTATTGTTTTTAAAAAATAATTATCCAGTATTTCATCCGGCAGAGATTCTATTAACCAATGGAAATATCTGATATTATTAACATGTTTATTGCTGTCAATATCCGATTTGAAAATATTAAATTCCTGTATAGGATCCCCTGTATCTACAATTTTAATTAAATCAAAATTTATCTCTTTTGAAATTTCAGGATTCATTCCCCATTTGGATTTTATTTCTTCAAAAACGGGAGCCGGTTTTCTTTTTTCAATATCATAAAATGCCCATACGCCTTTTGCCTTTCCGATAACGCTTCCTGAACTGTCGTAAATTACATTCTCCCTGTACCCTTTAAATAATGTATATTTTGAAACCCATGTTCTTATGGTAATACGTTCTTTGTATTTGGGATATCTAATCATATCAATTGCGCCTGATAATAAAACCCATCCTATATTCTGCTCTTCAAGACTATAAAGGCTATGACCGATGTAATAGCAATGTTCCGCCGCGGTTTCTTCCAGCATTATCAAAATTGTCGTCGGCGAAGCTTCTCCGTATCTGTTCATATCAAAATACCTGAGCTCGAAATCCTTATTTAAATAAAATTCCACGACTCCTCCGTAATTCAAGCTTTAATGTTTTAGACATTTTCAATAAATTATAGTTGCACTTCATTTTTGTATGATATAATAGAATTGTTCGGAAATTTCAGTTTCTGAACAACTACTTTAAAAATTTAAGTATTATCCCGGTGAGGAGAAATTACAAAAAAACTAAAATGACGAATAAGTATCTGTATACCGCCAGGCGGGTTGCGTTAATATTAACAGGCGCAATAATCATGGCTTTCAACATAAATACATTTGTCCATGCCGGAGGGCTTCTGCCCGGCGGCTTTACAGGATTAACTCTGCTAATTCAGGAAATCTGTTTTAGTTACAGCAATATTAACGTGCCTTTCAGCGTAATATTTTATACTTTAAACTTTTTTCCGGCAGCAATTTGTTTCAGGTTTATCGGAAAAAAATTCACTTTGTATTCTGTATTAATGGTAGCAGTCTGCGGCATTCTGACAGACTGGATGCCGTCAATGCTCGGCAGTATTCTGACAATGCATGATGTTCTGCTTTCAGCCGTTTTCGGCGGACTTCTTAACGCTCTTGCCATAAGTCTCTGTCTTCACGCGGACGCCACTTCAGGAGGCACGGATTTTATCGCCATCTTTATCTCTGAAAAATACCACAAGGATGCATGGAATTATATTTTTGCGGTAAACTGCGTAATCCTTGCCTTAGCCGGTATTCTTTTTGGTTTAAACAGAGCTATGTACTCAATAATTTTTCAGTTTGTTACTACAATCGCACTTAGTGTACTTTACCGGAATTATCAGCAGAGAACGCTTCTTATAATTACCAATAATCCCGACGAAATCTTTAAAACAATAAGCGATTTGACAAAACATGGAGCGACATTGATTGACTGTTTCGGCAGTTATGACAAGAACACCCGCACATTGCTTTATTCGGTTGTAACAGCCACTGAAGTAAAAAAATTAATTCCGGCGATCAAGCGGATTGATCCGGGGGTTTTTATCAATGTAATAGAAACTCTGCAGCTTAACGGCAGATTCTATCAGCAGCCTAAAGACTAAAAACTGAAGTATAAATTATTCTAAGGGAAATTTATCTGTTTAAATGTAATAATTAAAAATTACAGCTGGAGATACTTTTAATCTTTCCTATTCTTTTGTATCAAATTAAAAAGCTCACCTGTTTTTGATAAAGCAAAATAACACCTCTGACCCATATAGAGTAGGAGGAAAAAAATGTTTTACAGGAATGTTCAGGAAATTAAAGACCCGCTTGATAACGCAGTTAAAAATTTATTTTCTCTTTCATATTTATTTCCGTATCAGAGACTTGTTATAACAAATATACTGGAAGCGGCGCAGACAGCCGGAATTCCTGTCAGATGGCCTATACAGAAAACTGCATTACAGAAAACTGTAAATGACCCTGCGGAAGAACACAGAGAAACGACAGAAGACGAACTGTCTGACAGAGAAACATCAGGAAAGCAAATTGTTATTTTACCTACAGGAGCGGGGAAATCCCTGTGTTTTCAGCTGCCGGCAATGTTAATCGAAGGCATTACTCTTGTAATTTATCCAATCCTTTCGCTGATGGCGGATCAGCAAAGGCGGCTGGCTGAACGAGGTTTTTCCCCGGAAATATTAAGGGGAGGGCAAAATAAAGAAGTGAGGGATGAAATCTGGCAGCGCCTGGATAAAGGCGCAAGCAAATTTATCATCGCAAATCCTGAAGTTCTGCTTACAGAACAGGTTAAAAAAAAGATTGACAAAATAAACATAAAACATGTTGTAATTGACGAAGCGCATTGTGTCAGCGAATGGGGAGAAAGTTTCAGACCGAGTTATCTGGAAATCGGTTCAATAATAAAATCGCTTAATCCGCCGCTTGTCACCGCTTTTACCGCTACAGCAAGCGCTCCGGTACTGGAGAAAATAAAGAAATATATTCTCGCAGATACAGAAGCCCGTCAAATAGTCGGAAATCCTGACAGACCCAATATCAGTTATTCGGCTAAAGGCTGCATTAACCGGAATTTGGCAGTACGCGATTTGCTCTTGATAAACGAACGTCCTGCGATTGTTTTCTGCTCTTCGCGTCCGGGAACGGAAAAACTTGCACGCTATCTTAGAAATGAATTTGAAGCCTTTGGATTATTCTGGCACAAGGAAATAAAATTCTATCATGCGGGCTTAAGCAGAGAAGAAAAAGCTGAAACGGAAAACTGGTTCATAAATAATCCCGAAGCAGTTCTCTGCGCGACCTGCGCTTACGGAATGGGTGTCGATAAAGCTGACGTACGCACTGTCATACACAGAGACTGCGCTCCGTCGGCAGAAGCATATTTACAGGAATCCGGAAGATCAGGACGCGACGGAAAACAGTCAAAAGCAATTCTTTTGTGGGGACCAGAAGATGAAACAGCGCTTGCAAGGGCAAAAACAGAAGCGGATCGCATAAGGTTATCTGCGCTGCTCGATTACTCAAGAGATATAAAACAATGCAGAAGGCATTCGCTTTTATCCATGCTTAATTATGATTCAGGCGGAGAAGTTCCGGAAAAATTCTGCTGCGATGTTTGTGAAAATGAAGCTATTGCCTCGCCAAGAGAAGTAGCATCTGTACTGGACTTTTTCCGGAAAAATAAAAGAAGATATACAAAAGAAAGCGCAGCTTCAGTTTTAGCGCAAAGCGAAACAATCCGTTGGTCGCAGGAAGACGCTTCAATGGTTATCAGCTATTTGTTAAAGAAGGGGAATTTAAAACGAATAAAGATATTTCCGTGGAAAAACAGAATTACAATTAAATGAAAAACCTCGCTGCCATTGCAGCGAGGTTTTTCTTTGGAAAAGAAATTCTTTAACCTACGGAAAAAATTATTCCTTTATTCCGCCCAGGGTAAGACCTGAAATAATGAAACGCGACATGCAAATATAAAAAATAATAATCGGCACCAATGAAACGGCAATTCCCAGATAAATTCCGCCGAATTCGGTACGGTAAATGTCACCGCGCAGCATAAAAATCAACATAGGCAAAGTGTATTTACTTTGCGTTGAAATAAGAACAAACGGAGCAAGAAAGTTATTCCACGATCCGACAAATGTAAAAATAGACTGCGCTGCAAGAGCCGGAACTATCAATGGAACAATAATAATATTAAAGATACGGTATTCACCCGCGCCGTCAATCCGCGCCGCGTCAATCAGTTCCATACTCAATACAGAGCTCATATACTGCCGTATAAAAAGCACTGTCGCTGCCGCCGCAATACCGGGGATGATAAGAGGGAGATACATATCTGTCAATCTCCATCGCGCCATTAACTGGTAAAAACCAATAAAGGTAAGCGAACCAGGAAGCATCATAATAATAAGAATTATTGTCCAGATTGCAAGCCTTCCCCTGAAACGGTAAATATGCAGCCCATAAGCGGTTAACGCGGAAAAATAAACGCTTAATACAGTCGCGCTGACGGCAATAATTGAGCTGTTCAAAAATCCGTGCCAGATTAGAAATCCGCGGCTTGTCAGAGCGTTCCAGTTATAAGCCATATTAGACCCGGGAAGCAAAGACAACCCCAAATTAATCTGTTCTGTAGAACGAGTCGAATTAATTAAAAGAATATAAATGGGTACAATAGCAATCAGCCCAAGAACAATCATAAATGTATGAATAAAATAGCGTTTTACCGGATGATCGCTTCTTCCTGCTCCTATCACTTAGCACCTCCTTTTTTTCTATTCTTCAGCTCACTGCGATCCTGTAAAAGGAAGAAAATAAACATAGCTAAAGCGATAGTAACTATGAATATACCTATTGAAATAGCGGCTCCGTATGCGTAATCGTTTCGTCCCTGAAAGGCCATATTATACTGATACATTACTGTCGTTCGTATCCTGAAATCAGGTCCTCCCCGCATATCAGTTAACAGGAATGGTATTTCAAACATCTGCATACCGCCGATCATTGACGTAACAAGAATGTAAAGCATAATCGGACGCAGAAGCGGCAGTGTAATAAACAATGCAGTCTGACGACCGCTCGCGCCGTCAACAACAGCGGATTCATACAATGAAACCGGAATGCTGGTTATACCTGCCATAAGCATAATTAAAGTATGCCCGTACCACATCCACCATTGAATAAACGCGACAAGAGCCCGGGAGAAAGGCACACTGCGGAAAAAATTAAAGGCATCCATTGGAATTCCCTGAGCCACATTATTGTAGTAAATACCCAGCATACGTAAAAATTGGTTTGCCGGTGCGTTAACATGCGCGTTGTATCCAAAAATACTTCTAAAAAGCAGGGCTACCGATGCTGCCATCAGAAGATTTGGCATATAAATAACTGCCCTGAACAAGCCCTTGCCGGCAAGGTTAAGCCGCGTATCCGAAAGCCAAATTGCAATTATTAAAGCAATCCCCAACTGCGGGATAAAATTAAGAGACCATATAATGAATGTATTTTGAAGAGCGCCCCAGAAATAAGGGTCGCCAATCAGTTTGACAAAATTTTCCAAGCCGATAAAATCATATTCTCTTTGTAAACCCCTTAAGTCAGTAAACCCAAGCGTAAGTGTATTAATAGTAGGCCAGAGATTAAATATACAGAACACAACTATAAATGGAGCTACAAAAGCATATCCCCAGCGGTTTGTTCTTGCTTCATGACCAACAATTCTTTTTTGCATTGGTCCTCCTGAAAAAAAACCCAGCACCTAATGGCGCTGGGCAAATTAGTGTTGTCTACTAAGTCACAATCCTTTAAACTATATGCCTAGCTGAATTTCTGCCTGCTGTCTGAAATCAGCAAGAGCCTGGGTTTTAGTTTTTTCACCTTCTACGAAGGCAGTGACTGCTTCAGCAAAAAGACCTTCAATCGCCTGATCTGTTCCCTGTACGAGTTTACCGTCAACTGTAAGAGCCATTTCAGCAAATGCCGCAACATGGTTCTGTCCGCCGAGGAAGGGTTCAGAATAGGTATCTTTGATTTTGTTTATAACATTCATGTTGCTGACAAAGTCGCCGGTGTCTCTTGCCCATCTTTCAAGGAAGCCGTCATCGGTGGTAAGCCATTCGATCATCTGTTTGACCGCTGCGGCATTACTGCTGCCTCTGTACGCGCCAATCCATGTACCGCCCCAGCGATAAGGAGCAGGACCGGGGATCATTGCCCAGTCGCCTGATGTATCAGGAGCATTGGTTTTAAGTACATAATGAAGACCCCATGTGGGGAGGAAGTATGAGAAGGCTTCAAGCAATCTGCCACTTTCATCTCTGAGAGCGCCGTTCATTCCTGCAAACCAGCCTTCTGACCATTGACCTACACGACCGTCAAAACGGTTATCATGAATAACTTTGCACATATCCATGTACGCTTCCATTGCGCGATCAATTACCAATCTGCCGTTAACGACCCAAGGCTGTGTGCGTGCGCCGAGGAATACGTTATAGAGATCGCCGCGGCTGGCTACAACTACAGCGGATCCGCCTGATCTGTCTTTAAGCAACTGTGCAGTTTCCATGAATTTGTTTAAATCTGTAAAGTATGACTGTACAACAGCAGGATTATCAGTGCCAAGATATTTCTGGGCAATACTGCGGCGGTAGAACATAGCGCCGGGACATGCCTGCCAGGACATTCCATATACTCTGCCGTTGTGCGTTCCAATTTCGATTGGATAGGCAAGAAGCTTATGTCTGTTTCTGTCAGCAACATCGGTAATATCTAAAAGAAGTCCCGATTCGACGTATTTACGAACAAAAGCAGCTTCTAATGCGAAAGCATCCGGAGCTCCGCGACCTGATGCCAGAACCGGATCTAATCTGCTCGGAAATTGTTCCGTTGGGGTCATAGAATAATTGATCTTAACCCCAGGATGAGCGGGTACGTAATAATTGTGGATCATATTATCCAGCTCATCTGTAAAGGACCAAACTGTTATCCCTTCATCTTTTTTACAGCCGCTTATACTAAACAGCATAAGGACTACGCCCAAAATAATAAGAGCTTTTTTCATCTTTTTTTTTCCTCCAAAGACTTTATTTCTTACAATACTATCATAAAGGCTCTTTCTGGTCAATACTTTTTTTTACTTAAATTTATACTCAAAAAAAGAAAAAAACTTATAAAAGCTGGTTGATTATTTAGGTTTAAATTCAATTCCTCCGGTTATAACAGCATTTTCGCTGATTAAGTAATTCATCCAACATTTATTTTGACTGAAACAGGAGCGGAAGCGCCTTTTTCTGCCGAAACCGGAATCGGAGCGGCATCCGCCGCAGTAACTGTGTAAATGCCCGGTATTAAAACATGATCTCCTTCTGAATTAACAGTTTCAAAAGCGGATGCAGGAAGATCGAATACCGCTGTTTCAGATTTTCCTGAAGGAATTGATATTCGGCGGAAACCGCACAGGGATGTTATTTGATCGTCTGCTTTACGGTTATCAAATGATACATAAATCTGTATAACCTCATCGGCATCATATTTGCCTGTATTGCTCACAGTGACTGAGGCTTTAACCGTTCCTCCGGCTGAAACAGACGGCGCGGAAAGGGTTATTGAATCAAAACGGAAACTGGTATAAGAAAGCCCAAAGCCGAACGGATAGAGGGGCTTTTCCGTCATATACCGGTATGTGCGTCCTTTCATGGAATAGTCATCATACGGAGGAAGCTGATTTGTAGAAACAGGGAAAGTAATGGGAAGTTTTCCCGACGGGACAACATCGCCAAAAATGATGTCCGCCACTGCCTTCCCGCCCTGTTCGCCAGGATACCAGGCAAAAATAATCGCATCGGCAATATCTTCAGGGATAGCAATTGGGCTTCCGCCTGTAAGAATCAGGATTAATTTCTTGTCTGACTCAAATTTGTTAAGATAATTCCTGATCTTTCTCATAAAATTAAGCTGCCAGGAAGGCAGTTCGATAGCGGCTCTGTCGCCGTTTGAATCTGATGCTATCGCGTCTCCTTCTTCACCTTCGATAGCTCCGTCAAGCCCCATTACAGCAATGATGACATCAGCAGGGCTTGCCTGACCGAATTCAACATTTGAACTGTGATTTTCGCTGTACATAAGGCATCCCTGACGGTATTCAAGATTGATGCCGAATTTATCTTTAACTTTTTCGCCTAATCCTTCGAGTATTGTAACAAAGCGGGAACTTACTCCGTAATAATTGCCGAAAAGAGCGTGGGCATTTGCCGCAGCAGGACCGACAACAGTGATTTTTTGAGCGCTTGAATCCAAAGGTAAAACGCCCTTGTCATTTTTAAGCAGTATGATGGATTTTTCCGCCGCTTTGTTAGCAAGCCGCTGGTGTTTTTCGCAGTTGATTACTTCCCTGCCAAGCTTATCCCAGCGTCCCGATTCCGGCGGATCAAACATCCCCAGCTTGAAACGGGTTCGCAGCAGGCGTTCAAGAGCTAGATTTATAGCTTCTTCCGTAACAAGTCCTTTTTTATGGGCTACAGTCAGCATTGGGTAGGTGCATCCGCAGTTAAGATCGCATCCTGCGTTAAGCGCAAGAGCCGCGGATTCTTCGGGTGTCTGCGTAATTTTATGGTTTAAATGGAAATCACGGATTGCCCAGCAATCGGAAACAACATGCCCCTTAAAACCCCATCTGCCGCGAAGAATATCTTTTAAAAGAAGCTCGCTTGCGCAGCATGGTTCATCAAGGGTGCGGTTATACGCGCCCATGACAGATTCAACTCCGTCTTCAACAAGAGCCTTAAATGCCGGAAGATATGTTTCAAAAAGATCTTTTTTGGTAACTACTGCGTTAAAGGTATGCCTGTCTTTTTCAGGACCGGAATGCACCGCGTAATGTTTTGCGCATGCGGCTAATTTTAAATTTTCAGGATCGTCTCCCTGCAAACCGCGTACAAAAGCCCGCCCGATCATGCTTGTAAGGTATGGGTCTTCACCGTAAGTTTCCTGCCCTCTTCCCCAGCGCGGATCGCGGAAAATATTGATGTTGGGCGTCCAGAAAGTCAGCCCCCAATATTGCCCTCGGTTTCCCTGTTTGATTGCTTCATTGTACTTGGCGCGCGCTTCATCGGAAATAGCATCCGCTATTTGTTCGACAAGACCATCGTCAAAAGTTGCCGCCATCGCAATCGCCTGAGGAAAAACTGTCGCAATGCCCGCTCTTGCAACGCCGTGCAGACACTCGTTCCACCAATTGTATTCCGGTATATCAAGACGCGGAACCGCCTCGCTTGTATGAAGCAGCTGCGAAACCTTTTCTTCAAGCGTCATTTTGGAAATTAAGTCTTTTATTTTTGATTCTCTATTCATGGTTAGCTCCTGTTATGCTTGAAAACAAGCCAATATTAAGAACATTATAAGAGGTGATTTTACAGGGGGTCAATACTAATAAAAATCATGCGGCATATCTGTTTTGATAAAAGTCGAAATCCATGCGTATAAAAAGAACTTAATGTTATCTAACGCTATAATCACGCCGTCAGCACACCAAGCGGCACAACATTTACCCCGTCTTTTCGCCTGCAAGCCGCTCCGTTTGCGGTAATTACAGTGAGCGCGGCAGGAGCGCCCATTTTCTTTTGATCAACCTTTTTCGCAAAGGCTAAAAGGTTTTCCGCTGCGTCATTCTGAGCGGCAAAACCCATTTTTACTTCAAAAGCTGCCCATGTTCTGTCCGGGTATTCGATGATTGCGTCCACTTCCATGCCGCGCGAATCGCGGTAATGATAAACTTTTCCGTCATTTGCTTCGGCGTAAATTCTTAAATCGCGAATAACAAGAGATTCAAATAATAAACCAAAGTAATTTAAGTCTGCTTTTAGTTTTGCAGGCGTAAGACCCAAAGCTCCAACTGCTATGGAAGGATCGACAAAATGACGCTTAGGCGCTTTTCGCAAAGTATCGGCACAGCGGATATGCGTGTTCCATGCAGGGAGAGGCTCAACAATCATAAGGCGTTCAAGCGCCTGCAGATATTCGGTAACAGTTTCGTCATTCAGCTTTTCTTTGTCTCCGCCTGTGTCTTTTGCAAGCGAGGAAATCGACGCTTCTGTAGAAATATTTCTTGCAAGCGACTGCATTAGGCGAATCAATTTTTGCGGGTCTCTTCTCTTGCCGCCGAACCTACTTATATCAACCTCGGCAGCAAGTGTAATATAATCCTGCATAAAACGAAGCGCGACCTTTACGCCCGCGCCGATTAGGTTCGGCCAGCCGCCTATTGTAATTTTTTCCGCAAGTTCTTCAAGGCTAAAATCAGCCTGCCCGGAACCTGGAGTGCTGCCTTTCATTATTTTTACGAGACTAACTTCGCCTGAAGACCATGTTTTTTCAAACATCGACATCGGTCTCATTTTAATAATAGAAAAACGCCCCGCACCCGAATGAAGCCTTGCTCTTTCCACGGGATTGGCGGAGCCTGTAAGAATAAACTGACCTTTCTTTTTCCGGTCATCAACTTCGCGTCTTACATAATTCCATATTTGAGGGTATTCCTGCCATTCATCAATAAGACGTGGAACAGCGCCATCAAGCATTGATTTAGGCACAAACTCCATTATTGCTTTAATATCGTCGTCAGTATCCATACGCACAAAACTTTTAGCGGCTTGTTTGGCTGTTTCTGTCTTTCCGCAGCTTTTTGGACCTGTTATTAAAATAGCGCCGGACTCTTTAAGCCTGTTTTGGAGAGCCTTATCTGTGAAGCGTTTTATATAGCTGTTTTGGTTGTCCCCCATGCTTAAAGTATAGTATACCAACCGGGAAAATGTAAGGTTTTTAACCTGGAATTTGTGACTTTTCTAACCGGGAAAATGTAAGGTTTTTGCCGGGCGCACTGCTCGGGATAAATCCCTCGCGCACTTATAATCTAATTGACTTCTATTTAGCGCCACGCCTTGCTAATTCCTCGCAACAACACGCATTCGCGTGCTTTATTGGGCGCCAAGAATTTGTGACTTTTATAATTACAATTTTTCTAGCCGTTTGCAGGCTTCTTCCACGTCGGGTCTATGACCAAAGGCTGAGAAGCGCACAAAGCTCTGCCCGGCAGGTCCAAAGCCCGCTCCGGGAGTTGTCACAACATGACACTTTTCCAGGATTTGCGAAAACACTTCCCAGCTGTCTCTGCCGGGGAAATGTGCCCAAATGTACGGAGAGTTGTCGCCGCCAATACATTTTATTCCAAGTTTTTCAAGGGCGTCTCTTATCAATTTCGCGTTACCTAAATAAAAATCTGTTAATTTGCGCACTTCTTTAAGTCCATCGCTGTCTAACGCGGCAAGACCGCCTGCCTGAGCGATGTTTGAAGCGCCGTTAAAAATTGTTCCGGCTATCCGGCTCCAGTCCGCGTTAACGCTTTCGCCAGTTGAATATTTAATCGCTTTTGGAACAATTGACCAGCCAAGACGCACGCCGGTAAAACCCGCGGGTTTGGAGAATGAGTTTACCTCAATTGCGCAAGTTTCCGCCTTGTCTATTTCGTAAATGGTTTTTGGCAGATTCGGGTCTCTTATAAATTCACTGTACGCAGCGTCAAAAACAATGATACAGCTTTTTTCAATTGCCGCGTTTACAAGCGCTGTAAGCTGAGTTCGATCCGCAACCGCTCCTGTGGGATTGTTAGGTGAACAAAAATAAATCAGGCTGCCGCGCGGAATCAAATCCGGATTAGGGAAGAAATTATTATCTGCCGTACAGGGAAGATATGTAATGCCTTTATAGCCGCCGCTTCCTGCAGCGTTTCCTTCCCAGCCTCCAGCGGCTCCAGCCAGAACAGACCCGTCAACATAAACGGGGTACGAAGGATCCTGTACGGCGATTTTAGCTGCGCTGCCAAAAAGAATTTGCAGTCTGCCGATATCGCACTTTGCGCCGTCAGAAATAAATACTTCATCAATGCCGAATTTTCCACCGTAAAAAACACTGGAAATTTTTTCTCTTAATTCAGGGAGACCCTCATCCTGATAACCTGAATAGCCTTCTATTGTGCCGAGTTTCCTTGCGCCTTCTGTAAGCCCTTCGTTAGTATGGGGTAAAATTGGCTCTGTTGTATTTCCAACGCCCAAGCTGATAATTTTAGCGTCAGGATGCGCCGCCGCGAACTCACGCCTGCGCTTGGCGATCTCTGGGAAAAGATAGCCAGCCTTGAGATTTGCTATATATGGGTTTCTTGTAATCATATAATTCCTCCTGTATTTTTATCACGAACAAAAGAATCTGACTACTCCAAAGCGGTCAGGCAAAGCATCAAAAACATTAAGAAAAATCTTTAAGTCCTGAAAAATCCAATGTGGCAAAATAATCTTCTATTGTTTCTGGTCTGCGTATTTGCGTTATTGAGCCGTCCGCGCGCAAAAGCAGTTCTCCGCAGCGAAGTTTGCCGTTGTAATTAAAACCCATAGCCCTTCCGTGCGCTCCTGAGTCATGAATAATAACAAAATCTCCAGATTCGTTAAAATCGCCTCCGTTTGCGGCGGCGTCAGCGGCGGTTTCTATTTTTGGCAATTGTCTTTGAATTGCGAATTTATCGTTGTTTTCGCATAGGCTGCCGACTACATCGTAAGTTTCGTTTAACGGCGCGTTTTCCTTGCCGGGAATTGTTATGTGATGATACGAACCGTAAAGCGCGGGACGCATTAAATCCGCCATGCATGAATCGAGCGCAATATATTTTCGGTATATTTCTTTTCTGTGAACCGCGCGGGAAACAAGCCAGCCGTAAGGACCGGTTACTACCCTGCCCCACTCGGTGCGGATTTCCATTGGATCAAGTTTCGCCGGAACAAGAATCTCGTCATAGGCTTTTTTTATTCCATCTGTAAGTATTTTATAATCGACAGCGGTTTGATCGAGCTTGTAAGGAATACCTACACCGCCGCCAAGATTTATAAATTCAACGCGAACTCCAGTCTTGCTGAATATTTCTACGGCAAGCTCAAAGAGCATTTTCGCAGTCTCGATATGATAAGGGATAGAAAGTTCATTGCTCGCTACCATTGTGTGCAGAGCAAAACGCTTTACGCCTTTTTGCTTAAGAAGAGCATAGCCTTTTATTAATTGTTCGCGCGTAAAGCCGTACTTTGCTTCTTCCGGTTTGCCGATAATGGCGTTTCCTTCCTTGAGCGGGCCTGGATTGTAGCGCATGGAAATTAAATCAGGCAAGCCTGCCGTTCGTTCCAGAAACTCGATATGCGTAAAATCATCAAGATTTATAACCGCTCCCATTTTTTTTGCGGCATTATATTCTTTGGTTGGCGTCTCGTTAGAGGTAAGCATAATGTCTTCGCCCCTCATGCCTGACATTTCAGCTAACATAAGCTCAGGCAGGCTTGAACAGTCAGCGCCTATGCCTTGCGCCGCGAGAAGTTTTAGAATATACGGATTGGGAAGCGCCTTTACAGCAAAATGATTTTTATAAGAAGGAAAAACCGAAAACGCCGCTTTTATACTGCGGACATTTTCGATAATTGCCTTCTCGTCATAAATATAAAACGGCGTAGGATATTGCCGCGCCAGTTCTTCAAGTGCGGCTTTATCCAGCGGAAAATACTTTTCGTTCATTTCTAATTTAAAAACCCTTTGTGCTTTAACAACTCCGCGTTTAATATTCCCCCGCCTGCCGCGCCTCTCACTGTGTTATGCGAAAGTGCGGTAAAGCGGATATCAAACACATTGCAGTGACGAAGCCGCCCGACAACAACCGCCATTGCCTTGTCTGTATCTCTGTCTTTGCGCGGCTGGGGACGGTTGTTTTCTTCGCGGTAGATTATCGGCTGTTTCGGAGCCATCGGCAGTTTTGCTTCCTGCGGCAATCCTTTAAAATCCGCCCATATTGATTTTATTTCTTCCAGAGAAGGCGGTTTCTTTAATCCAAAGTCAACAGAAACGCAGGCAGTGTGCCCGTCAGTAACAGGAACACGGTTACAGTGCGCGGAAATTTTCGGCATGATGGCTTCCTGAATTACACCGTTAATAACAGTTCCAAAAATTTTAAGCGGTTCTTTTTCAGTCTTTTCTTCCTCTCCGCCGATATAGGGCACAAGATTGTCAATCATGTCAAGCGAAGGAACGCCCGGATATCCGGCGCCGGAAACCGCCTGCATCGTCGTTACAATAATTCTCTTGACAAGAAAACCAGCCTGCACCAATGCATGAAGAGGGGTCATATAACTTTGAATTGAGCAGTTGGGTTTTACCGCTATAAAGCCTTTATCCCAGCCTCGTGATTTCTGCTGCAGCGGAATAATATCCGCATGATGAGGATTAACTTCCGCAATAAGAACCGGAACATCAGGCGTCCAGCGGTGAGCCGATGCGTTGGAAATTACAGGAATGCCGGCTGCGGCATATTCTTCTTCCAGAGCTTTAGTTTCATCCTTGCTCATCTCCAGCGCGGAGAACACAAAAGCGCACTTTTTTTTCTTGAAAGCCGCGACAGCGCGGCTCACGTCATTTGCATCTTCAACTGTAATATTACCTACATGAGGAGCGTATGTTTTTGTAAGCTGCCATCTTCCTGCTATTGCTTCATCATATTTTTTTCCCGCGCTTCGCGGCGAAGCTGCCGCATAGCGCACCTCAAACCAGGGATGATCATTAAGCAGAGAAATATACTGCTGCCCTACCATACCGGTTGCGCCTAAAATACCGACTGGAATTTTTGCCATATTTTGCTCCTTGTGTGATTATGATATAACAAATCAATATTTAGATCAACAAATCACGCAAGCGCAAAAAAATTATTTTGATGTTAAGTTATATACGCCGTCCCATGTATCTTCAGGCGGAGTGATGATAAATTTTTCACTGCGTTCAAGGTACATTTTCACAGGTTCATCATCAGTTTTAATGACAAGCGCTTCCCTAAAACCCTCCGCCGCCAGTTTCCACCTGCGTTCTTCAAAGCAATTCAACGCTTCATGAAAGACAGATACGCGTTTTCTATCATTTTCATCCGCAACGTCAGCCATATCAATAAGTTCGCAGAGGCGTACAGGTTCATTGATGCCGACAACGCGTACCCGATCTAGCTTCCGGTAAAGAAGGGCGTTTCTGGTTTCAAGGACAGTGTCTTGTGAAGCAAGAATCGATGTTCCGTACTGCTTGTTTACGCCTTCAAGGCGGGCGGAAAGATTTACCGCATTCCCCATAATTGTATAGTTCATTTTATTGGCAGTTCCCATATTTCCTGCAACCATGTAACCCGTATTAATTCCTATGCGCGTAAACAGCGGCGTTGGAGATAATTTTTGTTCCATAATGACTTTATTCAGTTCCATTTCAACTTTTTTCATGGTGATTGCGGACACACAAGCGCGCAGGGCATGATCCGGCAAATCAAGCGGCGCGCCGAAAAACGCGATAATCGCATCGCCTTCGTACTTGTCAATTGTTCCTTTTTCAGCAAGAACAACGTCGCTCATTGCGCTTAAATATTTATTCAAAAGACTGACAAGTTCTTCAGGGTCAAGTTTTTCAGAAATTGTGGAAAACCCTTTAACATCGGTAAAAATCGCTGTCATGTGACGTTTTGTTCCGCCCAGCTGCAAACGCGAAGGATCAGAAATAATTTCTTTTACCACATCGCCTGAAACATAAGTAGAAAACGCGGTGCGGATAAAATGTTTTTCTTTTTCAGATCCGGCATAAGATATAATTTCCCTTGCGATAATCGCGCTGAGCATGGCAAATACCGCTCCAAGCGGTCCCCAATAAAAACCGGTAAAACGGAAAAGCAAAACAGAAGCGAAAAAGACAATCAATGTTATGCCGAAACCGGATACAGCGCGGGAGACAGGAGAAAAATTTGCGGTAAAAATGAAAAACAACGGAACAAAAACAATCAAAAAGATAACACGCCACCAGTTTCCAAGAGGAACAATGAAACTCTCAGAAAGTATTGTATCAAGAACAACGCCGTGCGTTCCTACATTTATATATTTTCCGAAAAAAGGATTTGCGCCGTAATCGGTGGTTCCGGTATCAACCCTTCCCATAATAATAAATTTATCCCGAAGCATTTTATCATTACTGCCGCTTAGTTCAACGCTGCGGTCAAAATTAATTCTGATAACATTTATCAATTGCGAAATATAATCAGCTTCACCTTCTATTACTTCAGCCATCTCAGGATATTCATCGCCCAGAAGGAATGCTAATTCAGTCACTTTCGCATCAATGTCAAGAAAAATAAGTTCCTGTAACAATGAATTAATCTGCGCTCGATGCGAAAGATATTCCGAAAACCATGCATCGGACGCATTTTCCATCGCATATACTTTCGCTTCATGCGCAGCTTCATAAGATTTTTCCAGACTGTTTAAAACAAATGTTACCCTGTCCAAAGACGGATCAAACTGAGCAAAGAACATCAAATCCGCGGAAGAAAGGGCGTTACTGTAAAATTCCAGTTCAGCTTCTATATCATCAAGCATTGAGAAATCCGCAAAAGAAATATGCTCATAGCTGTCAATGTAATCTGTCTTTGGCCAGTCAAGCATCATTCTTCCTCTGTAATCCAGCGGAATTACAATGTCTTTTACCTCGCCGCCAGGCATCTTTGCCTGTTTAATTGTAAGCCTGTTTTTTTCAAGCAGTATTTCAGGTCTGCCAAGATAGTCTATTAAAGGAGCAAAGGAGAGCTGTAAATACCAGTGATCGTTGATATTTTGGGCAAGAAAAACCCGCCGCCTTACGCCGTCATTATCAATTTCGACATTTGTAAAACCTGCGCCTTTTGCCGCCAGGGAAAAAGACGGCAAAGCGGGCAATATATCAACAAAACCCGCTCCGGTATGAGCATTACCGGCGGCATTTACAGGATAATAAAAACGTTTTTCCGCAATTTCGGGGCGGCGTTCCGCCTGTTCACCGTCCAGAGGCTGTATGCGTAAATTGAGAGTGGTCCAGCTGCGGCTGTTAAGAGCAATAGCCTGAGCCAAGTAAAGGTCGTTATCGCGGGCAATATGCTGGGCTCTTTCGTAAAGATTCCTGTGCTCACTGTTTACAAGCGAAGAAAATGAATTCGCAAAGAAATCAATATCATTCCGTCCTATCCTTCCTGAGTTTATCGCGGAAAAGATATCCTGAGCTGCGGAATTAATTCCTGAAAAAATCCGGTTAAAATCATTCCCAAGCCCTTGATTCAGGTACAGGCTGTCTACACCCCTAGGACCGTGATCAATATATTCAATATCGAAAATAACCGCCAGGGCTCCGTATTCCTTTAGCCGTAAAAGCCCTTCCGCAGGTATGGAACGCGGCCAGGGAAAAACGCCATTATATGCTATAGCCGGATCATCTACATCAAGAAAAACTACATTATTTATACGCTGGCGATCCGCTCTGAAATTCAAAAAGAAATCATATAGCCGGTATTCAAGAGAAACCAGTAAACCGGCAAGGTAAAGCAAAGAAAAGATAAAAGCTGAGCTGAAACCAACAATGGCATTATATTTATATTTCATACTAAAATTCAGAATATAGTCAAAATAGCGGTTTGTCTATAATATCGAGTTTATTTTATATGTTTTTTTACGCTGTCTTTCAATGATAAAGGTATAATCGGTTTTCTGATAATATCCAGAACATTATATTGTTCCGCATTTTGATTTATTTCATCGTCATCGCGGCTTGTAAGAAAAATAACAGGAATATCTTTCCATTTTTGATTCTCTCTCAGCTCTGCGACTGCTTCAATTCCTGTCATTTCCGGCATTTCGACATCCAGAAGAATTAAATCCGCCGTTTTCTTTTCCAGAATTAAAAATAATTTTTTGGCGGACGGCATTGTCAATACTTTATATTCATCTTCCAGCGCGGAAGCCGCCACAACCAGATTGGCGTCATTGTCATCAACAATAAAAATCATTTTATTCATAAATATTTTTAAATTCCTCTTTTATTTTTTTTAATTCTCTTGCGATTCTTATATGCTTCGCAACTTTGGAATTTACTTCGCTTGGTTTAAAGGGTTTTACAATAAAGTCGGACGCGCCAAGCAAAATTGCTTCGCTTACATGCTCGGGCGTTCCTTCGGTTGTTATTATAATTATCGGAGTGTCTTTGTGGTTGGGTATTTCCCTTATTATTGGAATAAGATCAAAACCGTTTAATACGGGCATAAGATAATCCAGTATGATTAAATCAGGAGTTTTGTTTCTTAAAAAATCAATTGCGTCTTCTGATTTTGATAAAGCCGATACATTGTATCTGTCGTGCAGGGCATATTGTATGGCGCGCAGCATGCTCGAAACATCATCAACAATCAGGACACAGGGTTTATTGGCACTGCTCTCATTATCAACTGATTCTTTTCCTTTATCGGGATTCAGATGGTATTCGATTGTTCCGATTAATTTTAATACATTAAAGGGTTTTATAACATAATCAGCGGCTCCAAGGCTTAAGCCCTTCACAACGCTTTCCCTGTCGCTGTTGCCTGTTAAAAAAATTACAGGTATGTTGGAGTAACGTTCGTCTTTTTTTATGCTTTTTATTGTCTCATAACCATCGACATCAGGCATATTCACATCCAGCAGTATAAGATCAGGCGTAATGTTATCAAGGAATTCAAAAAGTTTAACGGCTGACACCGCAGTATAAACGTCATACAATTCGCCTATTCTGCTTTTTACTGATACCAGACTGTAATTTACATCGTCTATATAAATAATTTTTTTTCGTCTTTTTACGGTTCCGGTTTGTGAACTAACCCCTGATTTTTTCATAAATATCTTTCTCCTTATTCAGCCAAAAACTTAAGTTTTTGGACTATTTGTTTAAAATCCATCCTGTCAATATTTTCACGCAGCCAATCTGCAAGACCGTCATCCGATTCGTATTTATATTTTTCTATTTCTTCCATTGCTCTATCCGCCTTGTTAATGTCATAATTTTTGCAGGCTGTATAAAGCATTAAAAGCGTTTTTTCATCGGGCTTATCTTTTTTTGGCTTTGGATTTTCAGCATCCAATTTTAATAACAAATCATTAATATCATTAACAAGTTTCATTGCAGAATCATAAAAATCCTGATTATGACTGCTGATAAAATCCAAATTGCCGATTTTTGCCGCTTCATCAAGTTCTTTCGCGTCTTTGCCGGTTTGCTCGGCGTAAATATCCATGCTTGAACCTTTAATGCCGTGAATCTTTATTTTATAATCCGTCATTTTTTCTGCGGAAAAATCCTTTATTGAGTCAAGCATGGAACGGGTACTTGCGGCGTATGAACGGAGAACTTTTAAATATATCCGCTCATCACCGTCATACCGCTTAAGACCTTTGATTAAATCAAGCCCCGGAATATTATAATTAATTAAAGAGCTTGATGTTTTTGGAACGGATAATAATGCGGTTCCTAAATCTAACGCGGTTTTTTCCACTGTTTCAAATTCACTGTGAAGCGCAAGCTCTGCAATATCGTCAAGAATTTTTCTTGTTTCGTCTGAACAGTTTTTTATTTCAGAGACTGTATCCAATACGCCTTTCCTGTTGTAATCCGCAGCGAACTGCTGAATCTCCTTGATTTTGCCGCATAACTCTTCGATATCAACATTAGAAGAACTTCCGCCGCCTGTTTCCCTGTTACGTTTCAATTCAAGTTTTTCAAGCAAAGCGCGTAATTGTTTGTTAAATTCAGGAATGGTTTCAGTTATAAAACCCATATGTTTGGTTCTGGAGACATCGTCCTGCAGATTTGTAGTCAGATCCCGTCCATTCGTTTCAAGCGCGTACGCAGTATCCGCGAGATCTGTTTCGTTGATGTTCCACAGTGAACTTTTCATGCCATGAATTATTACTGTAAAGTTTCGCAGCGTATCTTCATCATCAAACCCTGAGCTTTGAGAGCTTTTTTCTTCAAGCCATGAGACAGCTTTTTCGGCGTCCCTTATAAACGATTCAAGTAAAAGCGAATCTGTCTGTCCCTGTATACTGCCGTTTGATTCAGCTATTTGTCTGCGGGCGGATTCAATTATTTCGGGCGGCTGTTTATCCCGGATAAATTTATTAAGAATCGAATTAAGCTGCCGTATGTCTATCGGTTTGGAAATGAAATCGTCAAAACCGTTATCCAGGAACATATCCGCCTGCCCGGATACCGCATTTGCCGTAAGAGCTATAACCGGTGCGCTGTAGCCCAGTTCGCGTATATGATTTACCGCCTGTATGCCGTCCATTTCAGGCATCATATGGTCCATAAAAATAATATCGTAAATTTTTCCTTCTTTTATTTTATTGATTGCTTCCTGTCCGCTCATGGCAGTGTCTATCTGCAGCTTGTATAATTTCAAAAGACCGACTGCGACATATATATTTGTTTCCACATCGTCAACAATCAGAATGCTTCCGTAAGGCATTGGATCGCGCGTAATTTTTTTCCTTTTTCTTTTTGCCATGAAATTAACGCGGAACTGGCGCAGGTTATCGGCGACCTCGCTCCCAATAATTTCTTCATCTACAATTTTCTGCGGCAGCTTGACGATAAAGTGAGTGCCTTTATCCGGCTCGCTTTCTACGCTGATTTTTCCGTCCATGAGGTTTACGAGACGCTTTGTGATCGTAAGACCAAGTCCTGTACCTTCGATTGTAAAGTTTTTTCTTATGTTAAAACGCGCATATTCTTCAAACAATTTATCCAATTGCTCTTTTGTCATTCCGCCGCCTGTATCCCGGACGCTCAAAACCAAAGTTATGCCTTCCCTGTCATTTCCGGACAATTTAACCTGATTATTCATTGATTGATCCGGCAGATATGAAATTAACGGTATTGGTTCTGTGGAAACATATAACGTAACCTTTCCCGAGTCGGTATATTTAAACGCATTGGACAAAAGATTATTCAAAATTTGTTTAATACGAAGCGAGTCGCCGATAAGATTCGCATGAGTATTTTCATCGACTTTAAGCTCAAACTCAATCGGCTTTGATTCAATGCGCATCATGTTCAATTGAACAGAATCATTTATCATGCTTGCGACTTTATACGGTGAGGACATTATGTCAAGCTTGCCCGCTTCAATTTTTGAAAAATCCAGTATGTCGTTAATGATACCCAAAAGCAAATCGCATGAGCTGTAAATTTTATCAAGTCCTTCTTCAATATCCGCAGGTAATTGTTCATTTGATATCATTAATTCAGTAATGCCGAGAATTGCGTTCATCGGCGTTCGTATTTCGTGGCTCATTTTCGCGAGGAAGCTGGACTTCGCGGAATTCGCAAGCTGCGCCGCCTCATGCGCCTTGTGCCTCTCAGAGCCTGAAACAGCCAGCGCCATTAAATCCGCGAGAGAAGAAACAAAGTTCTGCTCTTCTATTGTCCACTCGCGTTTATACGGAAAATCATTGCATATCCACTGTTCGACACAGACAACTCCCGACATCTGACCGTCGATGCGGATTGGCGCGTCAAGAGCCGCGCATAAATAATCATATCCGCTGAATGAATCGGAAATCAGCTTGCACTCTTCCCGGTTATTCATAATTATAAGCCGCTCTGATTTCAGCAGCCGCAAATACTCTTGACGGTTTGTAAGGTCAAATGTTTCAAGAGAATCCCTGGCATTGGTAAACATATCATAACTGGAAATGCATTTTAAAATATTTCCATTATTTAAATAGCTCCATATGCCAATGCGATGAGCGTCCAGCGCCAAGCATCCTTCCTGAGCGATAATATCCGCCGCGTCATTTAAAACCCCTGCAGAAAGGGTCGGCGACTTTGTGATTTTCGAGAGCGCCTTATTTAATTTTTTGGAATATTCATACGAGAACGAAGTTTCCTGTTCAATTTTTTTCAGCTTTGCTATATTATGCGATATGCCGATAATTCCTACTACGGTACCGTTTAATAAAAGAGGCACTTTTGTTGTTTCATAAAGAGGGCTTGTTCCGTCGCAGCAGGGAATATTTTCTACAACTGTAGTTATACAATTTTCATATATTGCTTTTGCATCATGTTCCATGTGGTAGTTTGCGATATCAGCCGGTATATCAAGAACATCAGAATCGGTCTTTCCGATCATGTCTTCCATGCGCTTGCCGAAATTTTTCAGGAAAGCCTTGTTACAGCTTTTGTATTTAAATTTCAGATCCTTTGTAAAAATAAGATCGGGAATGGAATCAAATAAAGTAGTAAGGGTGGCGGTTTGAAGCGCGAGTTCATCAGTGCGTTTTTGAACAAGTATTTCCAGACTCCTGCCTGTCATGCGGCTTCTTACGAAAAGAACAGCTATCAGCGTTAAAACAAGCAAAAAAAGCAGGGATAAACCCATAAACAGCGGGCGCTGCGCTTTCATAACCTTGCTCTGGTAATCGTAGGTTCTTCTCAACCAATGATCCGAAATACTCTTTGTATCTATATTGACAAGCGCTTTATCAATAATAGAGCAAAGAATCTCCTCGTTTTTATTAAGACCGAATTGAATATCCATCGCGTAGTCGAACACAATATTGGTTTTGTAATCGGAAAGTTCAAGATAATGGGTCAGATACAAAAGCCTTCTTTGGTTTGCCATGACCATGTCAATTTCACCGCGCATCAGTGCGTCAAATGCTTCTTCAACGCTCTCGTACTCGACAGTCTTTGTGTGATCGGGGAACCATTTATTAAAAACCGCGGCATAGGCGGTATTCTTCGCCAATCCCACCCTGACGTATAAAACCTCGTTGATTTTTATATCAGGAAAGTCAATATGAGAAATCAGAGCATGGAGGTCGGTTATATGCGCTGATTGCGGCCATAAAAACAAAGCCGTGTGATCATGCAACTGGTTTAGTTCAGTAACCAGAACAACATCATCCCTCTTCAGCATTTCAAATATTTCAGGCCATTTCGCATGTTCATCATTAACGCGGTTAAAAGTTAACCCTGTAAGATGCGATATTTCATCAAGTATATCAAGGGACACCCCTCTCCATTTTTTTTCCCGCGCGTCATAAAATGAACCCGGGTAATTGCCGGGGTCTACGCCAATCGGCACTATAGGATTATTACGGATATATTCGCGTTCCTCATTCGTTAGCTGCATCTGCACCTTGTATTGCATATATTCAGTGTGCGACCGGTTATACAGCGTTGTCAGATAATGCAGGCTGCCTTCAGTTTGCAGTATTTTCTCCACCACCGAGATGATTGGTTCAAGAGCGGGGTTTTGAGTTGATAAAGAAACAGGACGGTAGATCAAAGGGTAAAAATAAAACGCCGCCACGTCGCTGTATCCGATAAAATTTATTTCTGAGGTGCCGGTGTAATAAAAGGCATCAATTTTACCGCTTTTGAGCGCATCGTAAACAAGACTGACATCGTCCAGTATAACAGCCTCATAAGTGCCCGGCTCAAGCTCTGAAGAAACGGTCAGTATTGTAGCAGTGCCTTGAATGAAGCCGCAGCGGATTGGGCGGTCTTTGTTTATTTCATCAAGAGGCTTAGCGTTTGAAAGACGAAAATATTTTAACGGGCGCGTGGCGATTGCGCTTGTCATGCGGTAAATTTCGAGCCGTTCCGCCCTTGCCGTTAATTCGCCTGTGAAGGAGATATCTCCTGTTTCAAGACCGGTGAGCAAATCATTCCACTCGTACAGCGCGGGCTGGAAGGGAATGTCGAAAATCTCCGTCAGCCATTCGCAGAACAGAGCGGTAAATCCCCTGATATCGCCTTTTATATCTTTAAATGCTTCTGTACTAAGCGGCATCCCGTAAATCAATACATCGTTATTTTCACGGATTCCGGCGATGGCGTTTTTTTCTTCCTGTGTCACACCGGGAATATCATTGTATGATGAAAATAAATACCGGCCGGAAAATTGACCTGTATCAGGGGCAGAACATCCAAAAAAAACAATAGATAAAAATGTTATAATTAAAAATAATTTCTTTTTCATTTTTTTGTTATATTAGCCGCGTATTCTTCAGCCGCTTTTTCCGCTTCATCAAATTCACTGTGAAGCACATGCTCCGCAATGATGTCCAAAACCGCTTTTGTTTCTTTGGAGTAAATTTTTATGTCAGCGATTATATCCAATACACCTTTCCTGTCGTAATCCGCAGCTTTCTGCTGAATAATGTTCAATATGCCGCTCAATTTTTCGATATCATCATCTTCGGAAATTTTGTTTCCGCCGCGCTTAAACTCCTGTTTTTCAAGAATAGCGCGTAACTTGTCAAGGAATTCCGGAGCGGTTTTTTTAATAAGTTCTATATCATGCTCACGCCCGCCTGTTTCAAGCTTTAGCGCCAAATCCGCAAGTTCTGTTTCATGGATATTCCACAGAGAACTTTTTATGCCGTGAATAATTACAGTAAATTTTTGTAAAACAGCATTGTCTTCAAATTCATTTTTCAGCAATGCTTCATCCAGCCAGATAATAGCTTTGTCCGCGTCCCTGATAAACGATTCAAGTAAAAGCGAATCTATCTGTCCCTGTATACCGCCGCTTGATTCAACTTTTTGTCTGCGGGCGGCTTCAATTACTTCAGGAAGCTGTTTATCGCGGATAAATTTATTAAGGACAGAGTCGAGCTGCCGTATATCTATCGGTTTGGAAATAAAATCGTCAAAACCATTCTCCATGAACATATCAGCCTGTCCGACTACAGCGTTTGCCGTAAGAGCTACAATGGGGGAAGAGTATCCCAAATCGCGTATGCGCTTTACCGCTTCCAGTCCGTCCATTTCAGGCATCATGTGATCCATGAATATTACGTCATACGTTTTGCCGCTTTTTACCCTGTCAATGGACTTCTGTCCGCTCATAACCGTATCTATCTGAAGCTGATACAGCTTCATAAGACCGACAGCGACATAAATGTTGGTCTCCGCATCGTCAACAACCAGGACGCTTCCATAGGGCATGGGATCGCGCTCAATTTGCCCTTTTTTTCTGTGCATCATGTAATTTCTGCGGAACTGCCTGAGATTTTCTATAACGTCTTTGCCCAGCACTTCGCTGTCTATAATTTCCTGAGGAAGGCGCACTACGAATAATGTGCCTTTATCCGGTTCGCTTTCAACATTTATTTGACCGTCCATTAGATTTATAAGACGCTGTGTAATCGCAAGTCCAAGCCCGGTTCCCTCTACATAGTTTTTGCTTCCTTGATTAAAACGCGCATACTCCTCAAACAATTTCTCCAATTGATCACTTGTCATGCCCTGCCCGGTATCCTGCACGCTTAACACAAGCGTTACCTGAGTGTTTCCAGCCGGTTCAGTATGTATTGATAATATGACATTTCCGGTTTCCGTATATTTAAATGCGTTGCTTAATAAATTATTTAATATTTGTTTAATGCGAAGTTCGTCACCTAACAATTTAGCCGGTACATTTTCATTGACTTCCAGATCAAATTCAATTGGTTTAGATTCAATACGCATCATATTCAGGTGTATCGAATCGTTTATCATGCTTGCGACTTTGTATTTAGCGGGTATAATATCAATTTTTCCCGCTTCAATTTTTGAAAAATCCAGTATGTCGTTGATGATACCCAAAAGCAAATCACATGAACTGTATATCTTATCAAGACCTTCTTTGATGTCTTCCGGAATTCTTTCATTCTGTATCAATATTTCAGTAACGCCGAGAATCGCGTTCATCGGCGTGCGAATCTCGTGGCTCATGTTGGCGAGAAAAGTTGATTTTGACTGAGAAGCCGCAAGAGCCGCGGCTTCTATTTCCTTGCGCTTTGTTATATCCCGGGCAATGCCCAAAATTCCTACAACTTTATCATTTAACACAAGAGGCATTTTTATCGTTTCATAAAGCTGTTTAACACCGTCAAAACGCGGTATGCCCTCTTCTATTGTAATAGTTTGTCTTTCGCGGATAACCTTACGATCCATATCGGTGTAAGCATAAGCTTCATCTTCCGTTATCCCCATGTCTTTACTGTCACAATTGCCCATAACTTCATCTATTCCCTTGTTAAAATGTTCCAAAAAGGCTTTGTTGCAATGCAGGAATTTTAAGTTCAGATCCTTTGTAAAAATTAAATCGGGAATTGAATCAAACAATGTTGATAAAGCGGCTGTTTGAAACGCGAGTTCATGAGTGCGTTTTTCTACCAGCTTTTCCAGCTTTTTGCCGGAGAAGCGGCTTCTTAAAAAAAGAATTACCACAAGCAGCAGTACAAGTAAAGATAAACTTATCGAACCTATCAGCCAGGGTATTCTCTCCTGCTCAAGTTTCAAACGGTAGTCATAAGTTCTGTGCCGCCATTGCTCCGAGATCGTTTCGGTATCGACCATCGCAAGCGCTTTATCGACAATGGAGCATAACAGCTCCTTTTCAATATTAAACCCGAATGTGGAAGCAAAACTGTTGTTAAACATTATGTTGACTATGTAATCGGGAAGCTCCTGATAGTTTATCAGGTTTAAAAGAGAGCTGTAGCTGTTCATAACAAGATCAACTTCGCCTCTCATCAAAGCGTCGAATGATTCCGCCTGACCGTCGTATTCTGTGACATTCGGATGATTCGGAAACCAGCTGTGAAAAAATTCGGCATGAGCGGTTCCTCTGTTTAAACCAATTCTTTCGGAATATATTCTGCTGAGAGTGACCCTGCGGTAATCAGCTCTGGATATAAGGACCGATCGATCCGTCATAACCGATTTGTCAGGCCACAGATAGAGTCCTTCCCGTTCAGGTGAACGGATGACTTCAGTAAGCATATCAATTTCTCCGGCTTCAAGCATTTGAAGCAGCTTAAAAAAATCCACATTATTGCCGTGGGTAACCTTAAATTCAAGCCCTGTCAGAGACGCGATATCTTCCAAAACGTCATGTGCTATTCCCTGCCATTTATTATAACGCTGGTTAAAATAGCTGTTCGGATAGTTATCATATTCCGCCCCAAGCCGTATAACAGGATTTTGCCTTATGTATTCAAGTTCATCGCCTGAAAACCGCAAATACAGTTTGTGTTTCAGATATTCCTTATGACCTAACTCATATAGTTCGGTTAAATGGTTTCCAATGCCGTTATCAAGAGCTTTTTGAACAACAGAGATAATGGGTTCAAGCTTTGGGTTCTGTGTCGATAAAGACACAGGAGAATATATCAGCGGAAAAAAATCAGTTACAATTATGTCGCCGTGAGTATTCCAGTAAGCTTCCTGTACGCCTTCCGTGATCAAAGTGTCGGCGGCTCCTGTTTTTAATAAATTATACGCTTCATCGTATTCGTGTATGAAGACAGGTTCAAATTTTCCGCTTCTGTAATATAAAACATCCGTAGCAATTGTGGTTTTTTCCTGAAGTATATATCTGGGCAGACGCGTCTGAGCGATTTCCGCAATTGGCATTGAACCTTCGATACGAAAATATTTTAAGAAACGCTGAGCAATAGTCCCTGTCATGAAATATGTTTTACGGCGTTCATCGTTCGCCGTAAGCTCTCCCGTAAAAGAAACCTCGCCGCTTCTAAGCCCGTCAAGCAAGCCAAACCATGAATAGTGATTAACAGTAAATTTGATATCGAATAAATCAGTCAGCCATTCGCAAAAGAGAGCGGAATATCCCCTTATTTCTCCCTCTGTATTTAAAAACGCTTCTGTGCTTGATAACATCCCGAAAATTAATTCGCCGGTTTGTTTCCTGATTTCCTCGATTGCCGTTATTTCATCTTTGGTTACTCCAGGAATATCATGATATGAAGAGAAAGCGCGTGAACCCTCAACGGAGATTCGAGTACTTACAGCAGGGCTTCCAGTAGTGGAAGCTGCGCTATAAGTACGATCATTTTGTGTATTTCCCTGATTACCGCAGCCGAAAAAAAATACAGACAATAGTATTACGGGGAAGAAAAAATATATTGAATTGAGGATTTTTTTCATCGCAATTACTACCCGGACTATTGTATTTTCTTATCGCAAATACTACCCTATTATTTAATTATCATATTATTTTGTTTTTTTTTCAAGAAAAATGTTAAAATGTCATGAAATTTACAGTTAAATCGAAAAATCCACTATAAAATATTTAAAATATGTAAAAATTTTATTTAATAGATTTTAGCTTTTCATTAATATTAATAAAAACTTTGACAATTTCCGGATCAAAATGGGTACCGGAACCTTTTGATATAATACTGACAGCTTCTTCGTGTCTAAATGCTTTTTTATACGGCCGTTCGGAAACCAAAGCATCATAAACATCAATGATCGCCATCAGCCGGCTCTGAAGCGGTATTTCTTTTTTTTCTTTTCCGTAAGGGTATCCGGTTCCGTCCCAGCGTTCATGATGAAAAGCGGCAATTACTTTCGCGTTATCCAAAAATTCCGCGTCTCCTGTCCGTTCTATAGCTTTATCAATAATGCGTTCGCCTTCTGTCGTGTGCATTTTCATTATCTGAAATTCTTCTTCTGTAAGATGAGCCGGCTTATTTAAGATGGTATCGGAAATAACGATTTTTCCCAGATCATGAAGCCGCGCAGATGAAATTACAGACGGCATATTCCAGCTTTGCATTTCATCGGTATAAACGCCCTGTTCGAGCATTGCGTCTATCAATATTTTTAAGTATCCCGCCGTGCGATCGATATGCCCGCCCGTATTTTTATCGCGATTTTCAACAAGGTCGGCGAAAGTATAAACAATGCCGTTTTGAAGCAGGATAAGCTGTTCTGTGCGGCGGGCTAGCTGCTCTGTGCGTTCGCGGATCAATTCGTCTATCTGCAAATGATTTTTTATGCGGTTTAACAATACCGGTTTGGAAAACGGCTTTAAAATAAAATCCACAGCTCCAAGTTCAATGCCGTGCGCTTCGGTTAACGGGTCAGTCATGCTGGTCAGAAATATAACCGGTATTTGTGAATAAGGACTGCTTGATTTTAATATTTCCATTGCTTCAAACCCGGTCATTTCCGGCATTTCTATATCAAGCAAAATTAAATCGGGTTTAAATTTTTTCAGAGCTGTAAACATTTTTGCGGCAGAGGATAAGGCTATCACTCTGTATAACTTTGAAAGAGCATCTTCGGCTACGGTTAAGTTTGTCGCGTTATCATCAACCAAAAAAATGGTTTTTTGCATAGTTTTATCCTATCAAAAAATAAACGTTCAAATTTTCCGCAAAAGATATCAGACATATCGGCTTATGGATTATTTTCATTCAAATATCCCAATAATTATAATTCTGATAAAGAAAACAAAATGTCTTTATATTGGTCTTATTCAACAACTGCGAACCTTCGGTTGGATTTAATTGTCGAATAACTCTATTATACTACTTATAAAAAAAAATTCAATAGCGGCTTTTCCAAAACTACAATCTTCGGAAAAGCTACCTTAGATTTTCCAGAAAGATCGGCTTCTAAGACAGTTTTCCGAAAGCCTTTTCTGAAACTAACCTGATTTTGGAAAGGCTCAAATTGCCTTTATTTTCCATACTTTTCCTAAAACGGATTGTAACCCAATGTTTATAAAATATATATTTCCAAAGACGCACAAATAAAATAGACGCAGACATTAGTTTTCCCTTCCATTTTCTATCCCATTTTTCATTAATGTTCTAATTTCTTATTTTCGCAACAATCCTTTACTGGGCATAAATCACCCCAAAACGGTTTTTTGATGTTTATACACCCTTCACAATTCATTTTTTCCCTATAATCACATTCGTTACATAAAATACCACACCTTGATTGTATCATTTCAATATCCTCCAATGATTTATTTTTATGTATTATCTATATATTGTCAAGATATATTTTTAAGTAAATACCTGCATTTGGTATTTCGTATAACGTTCTAAATAACTGAGCCGCCGAACAGGCGGCGGAGCAGTTATTGTTTGTTAGGCGACGGTTTTTTGTTTAATTAATACTCATAAAATTTATATTGTACTTCTTTTTTTAATTCCCCTTTTATATTACAACTTTTTTCTGTTAATATTAATTCATTTTCTTTTATTTTTCCTTCAAATTCTGTAACCATGCCCTTTTCATAATTCATTGTAAAAATTATTTCATTATCTTTTATGGAATAAATGCCATTATTTATATATTCATTATTAAACCATTTTATTTATTTTTTAGGAAGTTCTTTTATGTCATTGTATTTTTTTTGACAATTTAACCCTGCAAAAATTACTTTTCCTTCTTCAAAAAAGCGAAAAACGTCAAATATCTGACCTTCGCCCATAATATACATACCGTCAAACTTAATCATATTTACGAATTATTACATTTAATATTTAGTATGTCAAGTATTATTTATTTACATTAAATTGATAATATATTATACTAATAATATTGACTGGTTTAACGTCTTGCAGAATAGAATTCAATCGCTTGTCGATATTCTTCTGCGTACAGATTAAACCAGTCTTTTTTATTGTTTTGTATTCTTTTATCTCTCAAAAAACTGTCGCCTAACGTTCTAAATAACTGACGTTTTGCCAGCCCGAATAAGGGCTTGCGCAGCAAGACCAAGGCTGGCAAAATGTGGGTGAGAGAGGCGTGGGAACGAGCGTAGCGACTGACCTAGCCGACCGAACCCCAAGGGCGCGAACAGCGCCCGTAGCAGTTACCGTTTGTTAGGCGAAATTATTATTTGAATGCTTCTGAATATAGTTGACAATATATGAATATTATTATAAAATATAAATGAATAATATAAGGATAAATTAATGAATATTTTGGGAATTTCTGGCACACCAAGGAAAAATGGCAATTCTGAGATACTTTTAGAAGCCTCTTTAGAGCCATTTT
>Ga0209755_10001078_pt1 | contig 45303 bp, 43 predicted proteins | sample TergutCo191P1_FD_187301 | JGI IMG/M metagenome (GOLD analysis project Ga0209755, IMG submission 187301) | Cornitermes sp. P1 segment gut microbial communities from Petit-Saut dam, French Guiana - Co191P1 (SPAdes) (version 2) | ecosystem: Host-associated > Arthropoda: Insects > Digestive system... | reverse complement strand
TGGCTGCCCCCTTAGTAATGCGTCCTGTTAATCACGGTATTTCACCGTGATAACAACATCGCCGGCATTGCTTACATCAATCCTTTCTATGATGCTGATAACCATTTCTCGGCTTAACGCTTTACCCTTTTGAAAAGATGTAAAGGCGGCTGCCCACTTGTTTTCGGCAACAATGTTTTGCTTTGACAAGGTTTCTATTTCGCCCGCGAGTTCCTTGTTTTGGACTTCGTATTTGTCTTTTAGCAGCTTGTAATCGTCCTTACTCAATAGCCCCGCTTTGAAGTCCTCATACAAGCCGCTTCTTATCCCGGTCAACCTCGCCAATGCCTTTTGTGCCTGAGCTAAACTATTAGCAACCATTTCCATTTTACTGACATAGTTGGCTTGGTTTTGCACTTCTTCGATAAGGCGTTTTACGTCTGTGAGGGTCTGCATCTGTATATCAATGAAGGCGTGGAGCATCGGCAGCAATTCCGATTCCAATAACCGTTTCTTGGTGCATTTGCATCTATCCACTTCCTCATAAGTGGGGCAAAGATAGCGATAATCCAATTTTCCGCCTGCCCTAACCACCTTTGACCTTGATAGGCTGCGGGAGCAATCACCGCAGAATATCAACCCTTTCAAGATATTTTCGTCGGACTTTGGACGATTGGCTTCAGTGGCTCGTTGGTTGTATCTTGCTGTGCGGTTACGCCGCAACTCATGGACGGCTTCAAATGTTGATTCATCTATAATGGCGGGGTGCGTATCTTCCGAAACAACCCAGTCACTCTTTGGGGTGTGTATCCTTATCCCGCCGTTCATTAACCCGGTTCTGTACTTGCCCTGCACGAGCCGTCCAAGGTATGCGGGGTTTTCCGTAATCCGTTTTACAACGGATTTGTACCAATGCTTGGCCTTGCTGTGCTTTTCGCCTTTTAGCAAACCTTGTTCGTATCGGTGGCGGTTCGGCGGTAGGATTTCCGAATCATTCAAAAAGGCGGTAATGACATTGTCGCTGTGTCCTTCCAGTACGAGTCGAAAAATGCGTTTGACGACCTCGGCGGCTTCCTCGTCTATTTCCAAGGCATTGCCCTTTTTGATGTAGCCGTAAGGGGCAAACGCTCCGCAAAACTCACCCCTTTGCCGTTTCATGGCATACTCCGACCGTACCTTCTTTGAAATGTCCTTTGCGTAAACCTCGTTCACAAGGTTTTTAAGAGGGATAATCAGTTCATCGCTCGACGTTGGCGCACTACTGTCGTACCCATCACCGATTGCAACAAACCTCACGCCCAAGAAGGGAAACACGCGCTCAAGGTAGTTCCCGGTTTCGATATGGTTTCTGCCGAAGCGTGACAAATCCTTTACGACAATGCAGTTGACTTTCTTGGCACGAATATCGTCAAGCAGCTTGTTAAAGCCCGGCCGGTTGAAGTTTGTGCCTGTTTTGTCTATGTCTTGATACAGCCCCACTTCTATCATGTCGGCTTGTTCGTCTATATACTGCCGAAGCAAGGAAGTTTGAGTGCCGATGGAGTCACTTTCCTTCTTCCGGATATCCTCAACGGACAGTCTGGCATACAGCCCCACTTTGTAAAGCGGTTCGTATGATGCCGCTGCGGTTGTTTCTTTTCGGCTTGTTCTTGGCATATGTACCACCCCCAAAATCTGCACCGTGGTGGAATTTATCGGCGTACATGAAGGTTATATCCACGGTGTCGTCCTCGTGTATGGCAATTTTCTTAATCAACGACACGACCACTTTGCGGGACAGTTCAGTGATATTGCGGTGAGCCTTAAACTCGTCAATCCACCGCCCATTTTCATCTTCGCCGTCCGCTATGGTGTCTATATCGCTTTTTAATTGCAACGCTGCCTTTCGTGCATCGTTCAGCTTTTCGGTGTAGAGAGCGTTAAACTCCACAAACTCGTGCTTCTCTAAAATCCCATCTTTGAAGTCCTCGTGAACGGACAGCTTGAGATTTTCATACCGCTTTATTTCTTCCTCCCTTATGGCAAGCGAGGCATATAGCTTTTTCATTTCCTTTTCCGCATGAGAAAGCGTAGCCACATATTTCAAAAGTTCCTCAATATCCAAGACGTTGGCTATTTGATTTTTAATTGAGGAAAAAATAATATCCGTTAGTTCGGTTTCGCTTGTGTTGTGCGTAGTGCAGCCCTTTCCGTTTTTCTTGGTTGAGCATACATAGTAGGCGTACTTTTTCCCGCTCGACGGCACAAGTTTCCTTGCCATAGTGTTTCCGCAGTCTGCGCAGAACAGCTTGCCGGAGAACAGATACACACCGTTTTCCTTTGGTGCCGCCCGTGTGTCGCTTGCCAGTAACTCGGCAACAACATCAAATATCTCTTTGCTGATAATCGGCTCGTGGGCGTTATCGACCACGTTCCAGTCTTCTTGCGCCTTGGTTATGCGGTTTTTCAGCTTGTGGTTCGGTGTTGTTACCTTGCCTTGTTCAAGCAGCCCGGTATAGATAGGGTTGGACAAAATCCGGCCAACGGCCTTTGGTGTCCATACCGCTTTACTGCTAATTTTGAAGGTCGTGGCAAATTTTGAACCGCTATACCTCTTGTACTCCATTGGGGATAATTCACCCTTGGCGTTAAGCCTGCCGGCAATGCCTTGGCCGCTTAACCCCTCTAACTTCCACTTGAAAATGTCGCGCACCACTTCGGCGGCAAACTCATCAATAATCAGCTTATTTTTGTTCTTGGGCGATTTGGCATAGCCGTAGACAACGAAGCTGCCGATGTAGTCCCCTTTTTTCCGCTTCACCAACAGATTGCTTCGGACTTTTACCGATAAATCCCTTGAATACGCATCATTCATAAGGTTTTTGAACGGTAGGATAAGTTCTTCTACGTCAGTCCGTTTGTTGGCACTGTCAAAGTTATCGTTCACCGATATAAACCGTACCCCAAGGAATGGGAAGATGTTTTCGAGGTATTTACCGACCTCAATGTAATTTCTGCCGAACCTCGACAAGTCTTTTACAATCACGCAGTTTATCTTGCCTTCTTTTATATCCTCCATCATGGCTTCAAAATCAGGACGCAAAAAGTCAACACCGCTGAACCCATCGTCAACCCGCACGGAGCAGACTTGGATTTCAGGCATTGACTTCAAGTAATCTTCAATCAGATTTTTTTGGTTTACAATGCTGTCGCTTTCGGTTTTGTCCCCGTCTTCTTTGGATAGGCGAACATAGATTGTTGCTTTATATTTCTTCGTTGACACGGCAAAACCTCCTAAACATTGTCTGTTACCCCACTGCTAAAGCATTTCAAAATATCCTTTCATTCGTTCTTCAAATGTCACCTCGGTTTCGGCAAAACTTATCCGAACCACCTTATCGCCGTACTTGTATAGGTAGGGGTTTTTGGTTAAGGCGATAAACTGCAAAATCTTGTCCGTTACAGGTAACGCTTGATTTATTTTTACATCCCGTATATCAACTAGCTCGTCCTTATCTACCGGCTCATAAGCGCTGTTTTTCATGGCCTGTAGTTGTTCCAAGGTAATATTCAAAACGCCACCTCCCTAGTTTCTCCTCTTTCAAAGATATGCGCTTGGGTGGTCGTGATAGCACAAAAAAAAGACTGCTCTGAGAGCAGCCCATTTTCCTAAAATCATCCCGAAATATCCCGAATAAAAACATCAACCTCCGCTATCTTCCGTTTCAAGCCCTCTATCTCCGCTTGAACCCCTTCTTTTTCAGCAATAGCAGCGGCTTCCTCCTTCTCGCTCGCGGCACTATCAATCTTTTCTTCAATAACCTCCAACTGCTTTGCCAACTCCGGCAGCTTTTTTTCTAGCGAGGCTTTTTTGGCTAAGGCTTCGGATTTACGCGCTTGCCGCTCGGCTGCTTCGTTTTCTTTCTGCTTTGCTGCTTTTGCTTCCTTCATTTCGGCAAGCTTCTCAACGGCCTCCTTATTACCTTGGGCGGCGGCTTTTTCGACCCACATAAGCGCCTCTTTTTCATCAAGCATAACGCCGTTTTCGCCGGTTAAATATTCATTGCCTATGCTCCACTGTCCGTCGGCGTTTCCGTATTTAGCGGCTTTTAGAAACCAATAGCTTGCTAAAACCTTGTCTTCGCCATGATGGATGCTCCCCAGACGGTTATGCGCCCATGAATGGTTGCGCGAGGCAAGTTCTGTTGCTTTTTCTAAATATTCACCGGATTTGTCAAAATCAATCAGATAAGTCATGCAATCTAAGCCGCCGACGCTTGCGCCGCGCTCAAACAATTTTGCTGCTTCTGCTGCATCCTTCCCGCCTGTCCCTGGCCAACCGTATTTGTAAGCCCTTCCGAGGTAGTCAAATATATCGGGCACGAAGTTATTTAACAAGGCATCTTGCTCTGACGCGGCGGCGATGGTTTTACGGAACCATTCAAGCTCCGCTTCTTCATCTTTTTCAACACCGTTCCCGTACATGGCATAGGCTCCGACAAGTCCCCAAAGCACCCCTTTTTCAGCCGCTTTTACATGCCATTCCAAGGCCTTATCATAATCTTTTTCGTCAAGGTCGTTCTTGTAATAATACGCAAGCTCGTTCATAGCATCGGCATTACCCATCGCTTCTGCCTCAAACAGGAACGAAAGCGCCTTGTCTATATCCTTCCGGGCACCTACGGCGCGTCTGTAGCACAGTCCAAGGCCATACACGCCCAGGGGCGATTTTGCCTCTGCCAGTTCGCCAAACAGCCGATATATCTTCTCCCCGCTTTGCGGAGCGCCTGTCTTGTTTAGAAAGCACAGAGCCAATCTGTATTTAGCGTCGTCATTGCCGCTTTTTGCCGACAGCAAATAATACCCCACCGCCTTTTCCGGCTCCCCGTTTATGAATGCGGCATTGCCCTTTTCAAGCAGCCCGGCGGGCGGCGTGTTCTTATCTTCCTCGTCAACATAGCCGGAATAAACATTGTCAAGCACGAGGTCTTCAATCTCCTCCAGTACCTCCGCAGCCGCGGACGAACCGTGTAACAACTCCGCAATCATAAGAATCATGACAGACTTCCCTGCAACGGTCTTCATCTTGCCTACCTGCCATTTATAGTTCGAGATTGTTTCCTTGAACTCGTCTTCCGCCATCTCCAGAAGCGTCCGCACATCTTCTTCGTACATTTCGTCAAGAATCTTCTTCTGGAAATCGGGCAGGTAGCTAAGCTCAAACCTAAAATCGCAGAACACATAAGCGGACTTATATATATCCGTCTCTGTTTTTAGCAGATATTCGCGGAACAGCCTTCTCATATGCGCGGCGTTGTCGTTTATCATTTGCTCTTTTTCGATGCGTTCGCGCTTTTCCTGCAAGGGGCGCAGCTTCTTCTCGAGCCGTGCGCGCCTTTCGGCATCGCCGCCGTCGTCAAACCGCACCTGATACTTGCCGCCGGACAGCCCCCGTTCAAGCTCGTCAACATCCGCATTAGCAATCCACTTGTCAAAATTCCCTCTGTCCCTGCGGATTTCCTGCTCTCGTTTCTTCCTTAAAGGGGTTATACGTTCCTTAATCCGTCTCTCGCGCCGATGGTCGTTACTACTGTCAATCCGTACTCTGTATTCGTCCCTTTCGAGCATCTTTTCAAGCGTTTCAAGGTCGGCATTCTCTACACGCTGGTTAAACTGCTCAACGTACTTCATAGCGATTTCCGGGTGGTCCGACCGCCTTGCCGCGTCATTCGTATAATTTGCCGCTCCTTCTAATACTTTTCCAAGCATGTTAAAAAAGCCCATATAGATTCTCCTTTGTTACTACGCCTCGTCAGCTATTTCCATAAAATCAGAAAGCTGCGCTATGCAAAAATGCGAAACAGCAAATTTAAGCTGATGCTCCTTCTTTTGCGGCGGGCTAAGGTTATCGCTTGTAACAACCAAGGAAGCAAGCGCCCCCACAGCCGCAGCCGCAAGTACAAATTTTGACGCAAACAAAGCAACAACACCCACGGCAACCTTGCCGAGAAGCGGCAAATCCCTAAACCGCTTTAACGGATTCATGCCCTGTTTTTCGACCTTCTCACGCATATTTACTTCATGTTCCTTGATTATATTTTCCGAGAAATCCGCCATTTCATTAAATTCCTCGTCTGTCATATTCTTTTTATCCACCATAATAACGGCCTTGTTTCCGTGCCATCCGTAGCGGATTCCAAACATATCAAACGCCCAAGCGTCAATATTGTTTGACGCAACCCTGCTTTCTGCAAAGTCACCCACGTACAGAATCTTTTGTTTAGCATGTTTCTGCTCGGCAGGATAAGAAGCAAACTGCTTAGCGTCAACTACGATTGAGTTTACCGACAGCCCTTTCCCCGAAGCCTCGCTGACCAAACCCTGCAAGAACTCCGCACACTGCTTGGTAGCAGAGTCGTGAACGATGATTAATGACTTGTCTTTTGATTGTAACATGATAGCATCCTCCATTGTATAGTAAAGTAATAGTGTACGTTATTCCGCACGGCAGTTTATCACAACATTCCGCCCTGCATCTTTGGCCTTGTAAAGCGCCGCGTCAGCACTGCTTAAAATCTCAAACAAAGTATCACAGCCGTCAGTCTTTGAAGCAACGCCAAGCGACGTAGTGACCCTTATCTCCGCGTTCGAAGTATTAAAAGGCGCAGCCTCAATATTCTTCCTAATCCTCTCGGCGATTTTCAAAGCATTTTCATAACTGACCCGCGGGAGAGTCACCACAAATTCCTCACCGCCGTATCTGGCGAACAAAGTCTCATTTTTAAGCACATAGCTGACGCGCTCCGCGAATATTTGCAGAACCTCGTCCCCTACGGTGTGGCTGTAAGTGTCGTTTATCGTCTTAAAAAAATCTATGTCCATTATAATGAGAGAAAAATCAGCACCTTCATCCGCGCATATTTGCAGTTGGTTTTCCGATTTATCTATAAAATAGCGCCTGTTATGAATGCCTGTCAGCGCGTCCGTATACGCAAGCTCCCGCTGCTTGTTATGGTTGAAAACACTGGTGAACATCAGCCCCGCGGAGGAAAGCACATTCATTTCGTCAGCGGTAAACGTGCGCGAGTTTTCGCAGTCATGGACAGCAAAAAAGCCGATTAACTCACCATCAATCAGCATAGGCAATACAGCAATGGATACCACGCCGAAATGAGCAAAAAACTTCATCATCTCGGGCGGCAGCTGTGTTATCGGGCTATTGATACTTGCGCCTTTTAACAGTGTATTATCAAAAAGCTGCGGGCTTTTGTTGTACGGGTATACAAAATCAGTATAAATTCCGCCGCTCTGCTCACAAAACTCGCTGACCCAGTTATATTCAGCAATAAAACACAGCTCGCCGTCTATCTCCTTCTGGCTCCAAATCTGCGCACGGTCTACATCAAGCAGGTTCCCGATGATGCCTACCCCTTTAACAAGCGTGTTCATACGCTTCGATTCATCGGCGATAAGCAGCACCTCGGCGGCGCGGTTTACCCCGCTAAGCAGCTTCTCGTGATATTTAAGCTCCTCCTGCGCCTTTTGCATAGCAAGCTGATTTTCCCTGAACTGTGTAACGTCCTTAGAATATGTAATGGCCAAAAAGTCATCACTTTCGGCATCCTTCACACGTACACCCTCGACTTCAAGGTAAATTATGTCCCCGTTAAGCTTTTGTTCCTCAAACTCGAATTTGCCGTAGCCGTCGCGGAAAATTATGTCTAAATAACTGTTGCGGGTTTCAAGCGAAGGCTCGCCGCTTGTTTGCAGCTCGGGCAGTGACAAAGGGTCCGGGCGCAAGTACTCGTCCTTGTTTCTGAATCCGTAAAACTCCATCGCGTATATGTTGCAGTCGATTATCCGATGGTTTCTGTCCCAATAATCAATAAGCACGGGCGTTGTGTCGAACATAAGCCTGATGCGCTCGTTTATTTTTATTTCTTGGTCGGTTTTTAGTTTCAGCAACGATTCATTTTGCACCTGTGTGGGCCCCCTTTTTATAATAATTGTACCAAAGCGTCAGCAAGAATCTTAGCAAAGAGCGGCGGTACGGCGTTTCCTATAATCTTGAAATCCTTCGCCGTACCCGAGATGAACTCATAGTCATCGGGGAAAGTTTGCAGGCGGGCTGCTTCGCGTACGGTAATCGTCCGTGCCTGCTCGGGGTCTGGATGTATATGTCTAAGTCCGTCTTTATACAAATGTGCGGGGATTAAGTTGCTAGGTTCGTCCCATCTCAGAACATAGTATTTATGGATATTAGATTTCCGCCCCGTTACTTCTGTATATAATTCCTTTAGCCTCTTGATTGAGGTGTACTCGTTTCTCCCGCTTTGTATATCCTCGGCCAATAAACGGAAAACACCGATTTCGCGTCCGCTGTTGTACCGGGCGGTGTGGTTCAAAACAGCCGTACCGTCCGCGAACGAGTGAGCATACTTTTTTCCCTTAACGGATATCGGTTCGAGAAGCGGATACAGCTTGGGCAAGTCAGCGATTGCACCGCGTACAGTCCGCTTTTCCGGAACCTTATACGCAGGCAGCAATGTATGGTAAAAATATTCTAACACATTTTCCGATTCATTGCCAAAATGCTCACGGCTCAACCCTAAAATAATAACCCGTTTTCTATTTTGAGGCACGCCGTAATCGGAGAAATCAATCACAGCATGTTCCATTCTGTCGAGCAGAACATAGCCCGCACTTGAAAACTGCTGCCGAATCACATTAATAATGCGCTCGTTCCCGTCACCAGGCGCGGCGGACAGTACTCCAGGGACGTTTTCAAAAACAAACATTTTCGGCCTATAGTGCTGAACGACCTCGACGTATTTTTCAAAGAGATAGTTTCTGTAATCGTCGCGCATACCGTTTTCATCGCGGACGCGGCCCGCCACGGAATAAGCCTGGCAAGGAGGCCCGCCCACAATCAAATCGACCGTGCCGCCGTGCCTTGCGGCAAGCGAGTCTAGGCCTTCCGATACACCGTATTCTTCATCATCCCAGCCGTTTAACAGTTCATCCACACGTTGGATATCAAAACGCAGTACACGGCTCTCGGCATCGCCCCATTTTGTTTTGAACCTGTGGAGCAACGCGTTATAGGGCAGCTTATCCCACTCCACGCAAGCGATTGTGTTGTAACGGTCATTCGCCTTAAAGCCTTCGGTCAGACCGCCGCAGCCGGCAAAAAGGTCAATTGTATTAATCACTGCTTTTCCTTGCTCCCGTCTTCGATTATTTGCCGCATTTTCATACCGAGATGATAGCCGAGAAGCGGCGGGACGGCGTTTCCTACCTGCCTGTTTTGCTGTGTCTTGGTGCCTAAGAACACAAAATCATCCGAAAAAGATTGCAGACGGGCATTTTCCCGAACGGTAGGGACGCGGTCATATTCGTAGTGAAAGTGGTTTCTGTGACCTGTGTCAATCGTCTTAGAAGGCTTATCGCCATGATAGCGCGTCCATGCCTCATTGAATTTGCGGCTTTCGCCTACGCCTTTAGGCAGCGATTTGTAGTTACCGCCTTCGGGAACTTGGCGGATAACTTCAATCACGAAGGGTTTATGGGCTGTTGCTACATGATTTGATAAAATATCGCAGTTGCCGCGCATCTGCTTTTGATAGTCCGTCAGGGGCGGACTGCTGTAAACGTCGGTGTCTTTGCCAAGCTCACCTTCGCGGGAAGGCAAGTCTCCGATTGCCTCGCGGCAGGTAAGGTAGTTCTCTGCTGTTCTGACGGCTTGCGGAAAATCGGGAACACCTATGTCTTTACGGACACCGAGAAAAAACAGCCTCTTCCTCATTTGAGGCACGCCGTAATCGGCGGCGCACAGCACACGGCAAATAATATTGTACCCGTGCGACTCAAAACGCCTGAGAATTTTGTCTCGGATTTCGCCTTTATATAAGGTCGCCATTCCGGGAACATTCTCTATAACAAACGCCATAGGCTGGTACCTGCGCACTGTCTCAAAAACAGCCAAGTAAAGACGGTTCCGCTCATCATCAAAGTTCCGCGGGCCGGTAAGAGAAAAACCTTGGCAAGGCGGCCCCGCGATAACAACATCTATGGTTCGGTCGCCTACTATTTCTTCGATTCTGCCGAAAGTTTCGGGCTGCGACAAATCAGCGTTTAGGGCGGCCGCGTCTCCGTGGTTGCGTTTGAATGTTGCCAAAGCCGCCTTGTCATTGTCAATCCCCAGAAGAATGTCGTATCCGGCATCAATAAAGCCGCGCGACAGCCCGCCGCATCCGGCAAATAAATCGATAGCGTTAAGCTTATGCATACGGTTTATAACCTCCCCGATTTAAGGAATAAACCGTACACGTTTTCGCGGTGATATTGTATGTTCTCTATTGACGGACGGAAAAACTGGTCTTTGGGCAGCATTATTTGCTTTCCGTCGAAGGAGCGGAGCCATTCACTTGTGGTATTGGGGTGGACTTTCACCGTGAAATCGTCGTTCAGAGTGAAAAATCCCTTGTCAAACGCCCAGTGAATATCACGGCAAAGCGCCAAGCCGTTGTTCGGCATAAACAGCCCGCCGTGGCTTTTTGGCTTGATGTGTGCGGCTTCAAGGTTCAAATAGGATTCGTGGCGGATAACCGTGCCTGTCACCGCGCACAGCGATTCGTAGCCAACCATAACAAAGTCACGGAAGGAAACCGCGTTAAATAAACCTGCTACAGCGTCATTGTCTGTGTGTTCAATTCTTGCCGTAACAGAGGTGTCGATGACGATTTCTGTTTCTGGCCCGCTGCGGATGGCATCGACTTTATGTTCAAATTCATCTATGCGGCCGTCGTATACGGCATAAGCTCCTCTGATGGCAGATGTTTCGGTTTTATAGTCCAAATCTTGGTAGAGAGCGGACTCTCTGTCCTTTATAAGGTCAAGAAAATACACGGTTTGAGTTTCGCTGTCTTCTTCGATTTCTTCGGGACGGATGATTACGATATCGCCGACTTCGAATAAGAGATGGTTTCCTTCAAGTTCCTTATTCAAGTAGATTCTGTATTCGTTTCTGGGGTGTGCCGCCGTCGAGCCATGGAATTTATCGTTATGATATACATAGCTGCAATACACCTTTTTGCCGGAATACAGCGGGATAACCGGCAGAAGCGCCGAGTCGTTCAGCTGTGTTTCCGAAAGCGGCGGGAAGAAATCTAAGGTATGCATCGATGTGAGCAGATACCGCCCGCGCTGCGGACGTCCGTTTATAACGCTTCCCAGTTCTTGATGACCGCATTTTTTTAGGTAATATTTCATAATTAGTCCCCCTTACCCCAACCCAACAAAACCCTGCTGCCTAAGCGCCTCATACAGCACTACCGCCACAGAACTCCCCAGATTCAAACACCTTACCCCGTCCACCATCGGAATCCTTACACAGTTATCACCGTACTGCGCTAAAATTTCCTGCGGCACACCCGCGCTTTCTTTTCCGAACAAAATAAAAACCCCCGGCGCATACGCTACATCCGTATAGCACCGAGTAACCTTTGAAGAAGTGACCACCATTTCCGGATTGTTGTTTACCTTCAGGAAATCGCCGAACCCATCATAATAGCGTACATCAAGCTGCGCCCAGTAGTCCATGCCCGCGCGCTTGATGTACTTATCGTCCGTACTGAACCCGAGCGGTCTTATCAGATGTAAAACCGACCCGGTCGCAACACAGCTTCTGCCTATGTTCCCGGTGTTTGCCGGGATTTCCGGCTCGAGAAGCACTATGTTTACCTGCGCTACTGCACGCATACATCAATGCCTATGGTATGCCCGCCGGAAAGCGTTAAGGGGATGCACACGACATTTCCTTGCAGATTCGGATAGCTGTCGCCCATAAAGGTCGGCGGCGTGATATCCGTAAGTATGCCTTTTTCCGAAAACGCTGTTGCTACGTTTCCAGAGGTCATGTTTGCCATTTCGCTAAGCGCGCTTTGCGACAGTTCATCCAGGGCGGCTACTTCCATGCCGCCCATCATTTTTGAGACGATGAACAAGCCCGTCGCAAGCTCCATTGTGTAGACTACCGTGCCCTGCACTTCGCCCGTTATGGAAACTGCTATGGCTACTTGCTGCGGCGGGTAGGGCGGCTTCTTTAGGGAAACCTTGCCGATTTCCGGACGCTCTCCGCACAGCATTTCCAAAACCCGCTGTGAGCCTTGTATAAAAGGATTTACATATTCAGCATTCAAACAGAACCCACTCCTTAGGCTTCACTTTCGGCTCCGCTTTCGCTTTCTGCCGCTTTTTCCGTCTTCTTGTTAAACACGGCGTCGAAATTAAATTTTGATAATACGCCCGGTATCATGTCGATTAGTTTGTTTACGCTTTCTTGGTTCTTCACGTTAACCAGCTGAACCGTGCCGTTTACGATAACTACTACAGCCACAGGAATAAGACGCGCGCCAAGCGCACCGCCGCCGCCCTGCTGTTCCGCCTTGTTTTCGCCAAGCCCGGAGCCTGCCCCAAATGTTACCTCGACAAGCGGTACGATAATCACATCGCCGAACTGTACAGGCTCGCCCACTACCGTCTTGCTTGAGATAAAGTTCTCCATCTTAGAAAACATCGACTGCAAATGGTCGCTAACATTATTGCTCATTTGATTTTCCTCTTTTCATAAGTTTAACAGCGTCCCGCACGGGCTTTTGGAAATAAAACCAGATGCAAGGCCACAATAACGATGCTATGGAAAAATATCCGTTCATTTTCAGTACCATTTCGAACCTGCTTTCACAGAAATCGCCTTGCAGGTGTATGCTTTCGCTTTTACCAAGCACTGCCTGGCACGCGCCCAGAAACAGCCCTGTGGTGCCGGGGTTGCCGAATCCGACCACCCCGCTTAGGAAAAACTGCCGCGGCGCAAGCTGTCTGAACAGTTTTTTCAGTAATATTATACCCAAAGAGATGATAGATTTCTTGTCAAGGTTTGTCAATACCATACGCCAGTCGATATCCGGGGGTTTTTTATCTTCGTCTGCGTCTGTTTTTATGAAGGAAGACGCGGCACCCGATATTTTGTCTTCCGGCACGGTATAGGGGCCAATCTTGACCGTGACTTCGGAATCCGTGTAAAGTACGCGGAACAGCCAAAAGAACCAGCTGAACCTCGCGGTGACGTCTGTATGCTCGCCGACCGAACCTTCCACACGGTAAGTAAACGGCGCGACAATAATCAGGACGAGCAGCAGTAAAAGAATTAAAAACAGCCAAAGCAGAACCGTAAGAAAAATCACGAGCCGGACTCCTACCTAAATTTCGCAACAGTATGCGTTTCATCCCCCGAACCTATGGAACGGAGATACCAAGTACCAAGTGCAATAATAACCGAAGAAAACAAAAGCAGCAAAAGCCCAACAATCACACTTACTTCAACAAAAAACTCTATGGGCACCATATTAATCAAATAGCTGTGCGCAGGCTCAAGCATCCAGTAATCATTACTGAAGAAAATCAAATGGAACATAACAAACGCGCTGTCGAAGTCCCATGCCACAACCGCGGCAAGAATCACCAAGAGGATAAGAAACCCAACGACAACCTCGCGGCAGCACTGCGCAAGCACGGGCAGAATCGGATACTTAAAAAAAGCCATGGCAAACACCAGAAATCCGAACAGCCAAAACGCGATGTTCCGAATCATAAACCCGCCTACGTAAAGCTCCATAACATCTACCATATGAATAATCTCGACGGGGCAGGTGAAGAACTGGCGGGTTTCGCCGTCGTCGAAGCGTGCGTAAATGCTTTCTAAGTCGCCGCGCCGTCCGCGCATGTATTCAAGCAGCCCGCTTGTTACGTACATCAGCTCGTCATGCGAGGTGCCTATCACTGCCGGAATGTCCCGCCGTTCGTAGTGCCAGCTGAAATACGGCAGAAAGAAGCTAGGCAGAAAAACCGACTGCGCAATAATCAAGAGCAGCACACAAAATGCCGCGGTATACCCCATCAGCCATTTCATTTCTCAAGCGCCCGCCTTTTTCCTGTAACAGTAGTCAGAATAATCTTATAAATCCGCATAAATGTCAAGCCGTGCGTGTCAAATTCATAGCCGTCATAGCCGCAGTGTGTGCAGATTAGGTTCATCCCGTGTACGGCTTCTTCGCCTTCTGCTATGTGTGCCTTGCCTAGGCCTATTATGCTTTCGTAGCCGCAGCTTAGCCCGCCTGCCGCGGTTTCTTCGTAGCCGTAGAAGTGGTCGGCTTCCACGCAGACATGCGGGTCGGCTGCCAGTAGGTCGTGCTTGCGGCCTATTTTTGCGCCGTGGATGTATATGCGGAGTTCGCCGTCTTTTTCTTCGTAACCGAAGTTTACTGGTACTACGTATGGGTACGGGCTGCCGTTTATGCCAAGGCGGATGACTGGTGCGCGGGCGAGGATATCGGCTATATCGGCGCGTTCGGTTACTTCTCGGTCTTTTCGCTGCATGGGCGCCTCCTTTTAATTTTATTCCTGATTATACCGCTGTGCGCAAATATCTGCAAGCAAACGGGGAAATGTGATATAATGTTACGCAGGAGGGAATATCATCATGCTCACCCACATCCAATCAGTCCACACCCGCAGTACTGACTTCTTTACTCAAAACGGGCGCTATCCGTCCGCTTTCATCCAGACATTCGGCTGCCAGATGAACGACCGCGAATCCGAGAAACTGCACGGGCTGCTTACCGCCATGGGCTACACCGAGGCGCACGGCGAAGACGATGCAGACCTAGTCCTGTACAACACATGCTGCGTGCGCGAAGCTGCCGAGAACCGTGTATACGGGCGGCTCGGGCGCCTGAAAAAGCTTAAAACCGAGCAGCCGGGCAAGGTTATCGTCTTCTGCGGATGTATGCCGCAGCTTGATGATGTAATGGAAGAAGTGCGGAAACATCACCGTCACATCGATATTATTTTCGGTACGTTTAATAAGCACCGCTTTCCGCGGCTTCTTCATGAGCATTTGAGCGGGGGTTTGCCTGTTGTTGAGATTTTCGAGGCGTTCCGCGAGGATGATGCAGAGGAAATCGCTATGTACGACAGCCAAGTTTCGCGCTTTGCCCCGCACAGGGCGGGGGTTACTGTCATGCACGGCTGCGATAATTATTGTTCTTACTGCATTGTGCCTTATGTACGCGGGCGGGAGGTCAGCAGGGCGCCTTCGGATGTTATTGCCGAGGTGCGGGGGCTTGTGGCAGACGGCGCGCGTGAGGTTTTACTGCTTGGGCAGAATGTTAATTCCTACGAGTTCGGTTTCGCTGATTTGCTCCGCGAGGTAAGTGAGGTCGAGGATTTGCGCAGGATACGGTTTATGACTTCGCATCCCAAGGATTTGTCCGAGGATTTGCTCCGCGCTTACCGTGAATGCGGGAAGCTTTGCAAGCATATTCACCTGCCAATGCAGTCCGGGTCGGACAGAATCCTGTCGGCTATGAACCGCGGATATACGCGGAGCGCTTATCTTGATTTAATAGGAAGGCTGCGCGAGGCGGTGCCGGATATTGCCGTCACTACGGATATTATCGTGGGCTTTCCCGGGGAGACGGAGGCTGATTTTGACGATACGCTTTCGGCTGTGCGCCTTGCCGGGTTCTCCGGGGCTTATACCTTCAAATATTCGCGGCGGGAGGGTACTCCCGCGGCGGAGCTTGCGGGCGGGGTATCTAAGGAAGTGATTGCTGCGCGGTTTTCGCGCTTGCAGGAGACGCTTGAACCTATGCTTCTTGACTACAACACGCGGCATATGGGGCATGTTGTGGAGGTTATGGCCGAAAACGCTTCTTCCGGGCGTACTGACGATAATGTTTTGGTGCATTTTGAATCGGACGCGGCGCCGGGTGATATCTTGCCTGTTAAAATCGAACACTGTAAAAGTTTCTACATCACGGGGAGGCTCGCTCTTTCATGACTGCTATGATGGCTCAGTATAACGAGATTAAAGAGGCTCATTCCGACTGCTTGCTGCTTTTTCGCTTGGGTGATTTTTATGAATTGTTCTTCGATGACGCGCTTACGGCTTCGCGGGAGCTTGATATCGTCCTGACCGGGCGTAACTACGGCGAGGACGAGCGCGCGCCCATGTGCGGCGTGCCCTACCACGCCGTAGACGGCTACATTGCGCAGCTTGTGCAAAAGGGCTACCGCGTGGCGGTATGCGAGCAGATGGAGAGTCCGAAACCCGGCAGCAAGGCTCCCGTGCGGCGTGAGGTCACACGGATTGTTACCCCGGGGACTGTTACTGACAGTCAGATGCTTGACGAGGGGAAGAATAACTTCATCCTTTGCCTGCATCTTGTTAAGAAGGGCTGTGCGCTTGCCGCTGCCGATATTACTACGGGTGACTTTTCTGCTACGTACTTTGAAGCGGACGAGGCGCGGCATGTTATCGATGAAATGGCGCGGTATCATCCCGCGGAGGTTTTGGTCTGCGAGGATTTTCCGTATGCGGACGCCGTGGAGGAGGCTTTTGCGCTTGCGCCTATTTCCATGCCTCGCTGGGCTTTTTCGGTCAGCTACGCGTTTAAGACCTTGACTGCGCATTTTGAGACTATGCATCTGGAGGGGTTCGGCCTGCGGGAAGGTGATGCGGAAACCGCTGCCGCGGGTGCGCTCCTTACCTATCTGCAAGAGACACAAAAGGGTGCGCTTGCGCAAATCACCGCCATAAAACCGTACACAGCCGCGGGTTTTCTTGTGATGGACAAGAATACAAGGCAGAATCTCGAACTGACCGAGCCGCTTCGTCCGTGGCGGCGGCAGAATAATAAGCATACCCTGCTAGGCATTCTTGACCAAACCTGTACATCCATGGGGGCCAGGCTGCTGCGTAGTTGGGTAGAGCTGCCGCTTGTGGATGTAGCGGCGATAGAGCAGCGGCAGGAGGCCGTGGAGGAATGGGTCAGCCATGCCTTCCTTCGGGCGGAGCTGCGGTTTTTGCTTAGCGAGGTTCATGATATCGAGCGGCTTATGTCCCGGCTTGCGGGGGTCAGTGGCAACGCCCGCGATATGGCGGCGCTGCGTGCTTCGCTTGCGCAGCTGCCTTTCATCAAGGAGAAGCTGAAAGAATGCGGCGCCCCGCTTAACGAGGAGATGTTCGCGACCTTCGATGACCTGCGTGACTTGCACGGGCTAATCGAAGCTACCTTAACGGACGAGCCGCCCGCGTCCTTGCGCGAGGGCGGGCTGATAAAGACGGGCGTAGACCCGGAGCTTGACAAGCTGCTTACCGTAAAGGAAAACGGCACGGAATGGCTGTCCGAGCTTGAAGAACGCGAACGCGCCGCGACAGGCATTAAAAATTTACGAATCCGCTACAACCGCGTTTTCAGCTATTATATAGAAATCACGAAGTCAAACGTCGGCGCCGTGCCGCCGCACTACACACGCAAGCAGACCCTGGCGAACAGCGAACGCTACACCACAGACGAACTGGACAAGCTCGCCGAGCAAATTCTAAACGCCGACGAAAAGCGTACGGAACTTGAATACAATCTGTTTGGGGAGCTGCTGCGGGAGGTCATAGGCAATATGGAACGCTTGCAGTTTATGGCAAGCCTGACCGCCGCGCTTGACGCTTTGCAGTCCCTTGCGGAAACGGCTGACGTTAACCGCTACTGCAAGCCGTCGGTAAACGATACCGACATCATCTACATAAAGGGCGGGCGGCATCCCGTGCTTGAACAAGTCGCGCCCTTTGTGCCGAACGACACGCACTTAGACGGCACGGAGCGGCGCATGGCGCTGATTACGGGCCCGAACATGGCCGGCAAATCCACATACATGCGGCAAGTCGCGCTGATTACCCTCATGGCGCAAATCGGCAGCTTCGTACCAGCAAGCGAGGCGGTAATCGGCACGGTAGACAGAATCTTTACTCGAGTAGGCGCGTCAGACGACCTGGCAGGCGGGCAAAGCACCTTCATGGTGGAAATGACCGAGGTTGCGCACATACTGCACCACGCCACCCCGCGCAGCCTGATAGTGATGGACGAGATAGGGCGAGGCACAAGCACCTACGACGGGCTGTCCATAGCATGGGCCGTGCTTGAACACATAGCAAACATGGGTGCTAAGACCTTGTTCGCAACCCACTACCATGAGCTGACCGTGATGGAAGAACGGATTCCCGGCGTGCGGAATTTCTCTTTCACCTTGGGCGATTCGGACAAAGACGCCGTACTGTTCCTGCGGAAGCTAGTGCGCGGGCGGGCGGACAAAAGCTACGGCATACAGGTAGCGCGGCTTGCGGGCGTGCCGTCCACGGTACTGCGCCGCGCGAAGACCGTACTCAGCACCTTGGAACGCACAAACAAGACCATCACAACAAAAGAAATAGAACCGTCCCCATACATCCAACAGAGGTTAGACTCATGATAAAACAGTTGGAACAGCATCTAATCAACAAAATAGCCGCAGGCGAGGTAGTAGAGCGCCCGCTTTCCGTTGTGAAGGAGCTGACAGAAAACGCGATAGACGCAGGCGCAAGCGTAATCACCGTCGAAATAAAGGACGGCGGGCTTTCCCTTATCCGCGTAACGGATAACGGCAGCGGAATCCCGCCTGAGCAGGTGATGCTTGCCTTTGCGCAGCACGCCACAAGCAAGATATCGGACATAGACGACTTGAGCCGCATAGCCACACTGGGCTTCCGCGGCGAGGCGCTTGCAAGCATAGCCGCCGTGTCCCAAGCCGAAATGGTTACAAAGACCACAGGCGCCCTGTCGGGTACCCGTGCGGAGCTGCATGGCGGCACGCTAATCTCCCGCGGCGAAATCGGCTGCACCGAGGGGACAAGTATAAATATCTCGAACCTGTTCTTCAACACCCCCGCCCGCTTGAAGTTCCTGCGCAAGCCCGCCACGGAAGCGGGTTACGTTACTGACCTTATGCAGCGTTTAGCCTTGGGCTACCCGCAGCTTTCGTTCCGATATATATCAAACGGTCAGACTTTAGTAAGTACAAGCGGTAACGGCGACTTGCAGACCGCAATCTACCACATATACGGCAGAGATACCGCCCGCGGGCTAATCGCGGCCGAAGGCATTATTTCCGGCTACATAGGCAAGCCGGAAACTGCCCGCGGAAGCCGTGCCGCCGAAAATTTCTTCATCAACAACCGCTACGTAAAATCAGACACCCTGCAAAACGCCGTAGAAGACGCATACACCCTGCCGCAGGGACGCTTCCCGCTGTGTGTATTGCACCTGCAAATCCCGCCGGAGCAAGTAGACGTAAATGTCCACCCGTCAAAAATGGAAGTACGCTTCGCGAACGAACGCAGCATCTACGAACAGGTAAACGAGGCGGTTGCAAGAGCCCTGTCCTCACAAGAACTAATACCCAGTTTCAAAGCCGCCTCGAAGCCAAAACCCAGGCAGCGGGAAGAAGCGGAGCCCATAGCCCTGCAAGAGGAATACACGCCTAGGCTGAAAATGCCCGAGATGCCAAAAATGCCTGCCGAAGCCGCTCCGCTCCCGCAGCATCACTACCGCCTTCTCGGGCAAATTTGGGGGACTTACTGGCTTGCCCTGCGCGAGGACGAACTGCTCCTAATCGACCAGCACGCCGCCCACGAACGCGTACTCTACGAAGAACTCCTGAACCGGCTCGCAAACGAAACCCACCACGCCCAGCCCCTGCTCGTACCAAGGGAAATAGAGCTGTCCCCGCGCGAAATAGAAATAGCAAAAGAAAACGAATCATGGTTGTCCGACTACGGCTTCGAATTCGAAGTGAGGGGCAGTTGCTTAGTGATGCTAACCAACTCAATCCATTTGAAAAAACCTGCTGACCACGCATTTTTCTCTGAACTGTTGGAAAAACTGGAAAAAGGCGGCGAAAACTCGCCCGCTGCTATAATACGCGAAGAAGTAGCCATGGCAGCCTGCAAATCCGCCGTAAAGGCAGGCGATAAAATAGACCAAACGGAGGCACGCGGCTTAATCATGAAAATGCTTGCGCTGGAAAATCCATTTTCTTGCCCACACGGACGCCCAACTGTGATAAAATTATCAAAGCGCGAAATCGAGCGCATGTTTAAGCGGTCATGAGAACCCTGCTTGTAATCACAGGGCCGACCGCCTGCGGAAAGACTGCCACGGCCGTTAAACTTGCCAAGCTCGTAGAGGGCGAGGTCGTTTCGGCGGATTCCAAGCAGATATACCGCCGCATGGACATAGGCACAGCCAAGCCGAGCGCGGAAGAAACGGAAGGCATCCCGCATCACATGCTCGATATAGCCGAACCGGGCGAATATTTTTCCGCCGAACAATTTAGGCGTTTAGCTTCTGCTGTAATTGACGATATATATGCAAGAAGTAAAACGCCGATACTGGCAGGCGGCACCGGATTCTATATAAACGCGGCGGTCTATGAAAACGCCTTAGACCGAGCGGAAGGCGAACCGCTTAAACCCCGGTACAACCCCGCCTTCGTAGTCCTAAACCGCGACCGCGCCGCACTTTACGCGGCGATTGACCGCAGGGTCGATGAAATGGTCGCGCGGGGCCTAACCAAAGAGATAGAGGAGCTGCTTGTCAGTGGCGTTGACGAAAACAGCCTTGCCATGCAAGCCTTGGGCTACAAGGAAATGCTGCCCTGCCTGCGCGGCGAACGCACACTGGATGAAGCAATACACCTAATCAAACAAGGCAGCCGCCGCTATGCTAAGCGTCAGCTGACATGGTTCAGACATCAACTTAAAAACGCAACATGGCTCGATATGGATAACCTGACACCCGCCGAAGCAGCCTACTATATAAAGGAGAACTTTGCCCTATGACAAGAGACTTTCAGGACACCTTTTTGCATCGCTTGATGGCTGAAAGCATGTCCGTTACCCTACACCTAAGCAGCGGCTTCCAAATCCGCGGGAAAGTACACGGGTTCGACAACTACGTTATCATAGTAGAGTCCGAAGGTAAGCTGCAAATGGTCTACAAGCACGCCGTATCTACGGTGGTGCCCCAACGCGCCTTGAAAATGGAGACGGAAGATGAATCAGAAAGCGATTGACCTCGTAAATGAATGCGAAAAGGAACTAAACGAATTATTACAAGAAACTGACCGTACAGCAGAGTATAATCAGCTGAAGGTTTTGACGGCCATGCAGGAAAACCGGCTTAGTGACGCACACTTTGCAGCCACGACGGGTTACGGGTATAATGACCTTGGGCGGGATGTGCTTGAAGCGATATACGCAAGCATCTTCCGTGCGGAGGCGGCGCTTGTGCGCCCGCAGATGGTTTCGGGTACGCATGCCCTTGCCGCTGCCCTTTTTGGAAATCTGCGGCCGGGCGATACTCTGCTTTACGTCACGGGCGCGCCGTACGACACCCTGCACGCGGTTATCGGCATACGCCCCGCCGCAGGCTCCCTTGCGGAATACGGCGTGAAATATCAGCAGGTGGAATTCGATTACGATGAAATAACCAAAGCCCTGCAAAGCACTAAAGTGAAAATGGCAGCCATCCAGCGCTCCAAGGGCTATGCTTGGCGCCCTTCATATACAATAGCGGAAATCCGCAAACTAATCGCACACATTAGGACAGTCAGCCCTCATACGCTTATCATGGTGGACAACTGCTACGGCGAGTTTGTGGAAGAAGAAGAACCAATCGAGGCGGGAGCGGACATGGCCGTGGGTTCGTTGATTAAGAACCCGGGCGGCGGGCTTGCACCCGTAGGCGGCTATATAGCAGGCACGCGGGAATGCATAGAGGGAGCCGCGGCCAGACTAACCGCGCCGGGGCTTGGAGCGGAAGTTGGGCCTACTCTTGGGCTTACCTCGCAGCTGCTTCAGGGGCTGTTTCTTGCCCCGCAGGTAGTGGGCGGAAGCGTACGCGGAGCGGTGCTTGCCGCAAATGTTTTCGAAAAGCTGGGCTTTTCTACACTTCCGAGGTATAATGATAAAAGGACGGATATCGTGCAGGCGATTAGGCTGGGCAGCCCGGAGGCTGTTCTGGCGTTTTGCCGCGGTATACAAAGGGCTGCGCCCGTGGACAGCTTTGTCACACCCGAGGCCGCGCCCATGCCGGGCTATGACCATGAGGTCGTGATGGCGGCAGGTGCCTTTGTCCAAGGCTCGTCGATTGAACTTAGCGCGGACGCGCCGCTCCGCGAGCCGTATAACGTGTTTCTGCAAGGCGGACTCACTAGATACCACAGCAAAATAGGCGTAATGTACGCTGTAACTGAAATTACTAATCTGGGGGATGCGAAATGGCAAAAAGAATCTTAATAGCCGAAGACCAAGAAATCAACCGCGACTTGCTTGAAGCGATTCTGGGCGATGATTATGAACTGGACATGGCAGAAAACGGCCAAGAGGCTCTTGATATACTGCGCACCGAGGGCAGGGAACACCCTGCGCTTATCTTGTCCGATGTTGTAATGCCTAAGATGGACGGCTTTGACCTTATGGAACAGATTAAAGCCGACCCGTCATTACAGCACATACCTGTCATATTCATCACATCCTCCGCCGAGGAGGACAAGAGCCTGATAGCGGGCGCAATCGACTTTATAACAAAGCCCTTTAACTCGGACATAGTAAGGCTGAGAGTCGCGAACCATATCGAACTTTCAAACTACCGTTTGAGCCTAGAGGAAATGGTCGAGGAAAAAACAGCCGAGATTTTGGCGACAAAGGAAGCTTTTCTTGAAACCATGGCGAGTATGATAGAATACCGCAGCTTGGAAAGCGGCGAACACATCCGCAGAACCAAGGTGCTGACAGCCATCCTGGTGACACAGCTCCTTGAACATCCGAAATACGGAGCGGAGCTGAAAAAAGGCAACCCATCCACAATAAGCCAAGCCGCCCCCCTGCACGACGTAGGGAAAATCGGCATTCCCGATAACATCCTGCTAAAACCGGGGCGCCTCACTCCAGAGGAGTTCAAAAAAATCGAGACCCATTCCACAATAGGTGCGGACATGATAGCCACGATGATGAAAGGGCGGGACGACGAGTTCCTGAAACATTGCTACGATATAGCAAAACACCATCACGAGCGCTGGGACGGCAAGGGATATCCCGACAAGCTTGCAGGCGAGAAGATTCCGCTTTCCGCGCGGATTGTTGCGCTTGTGGATGTCTACGACGCCTTGGTAAGCAAGCGCGTATATAAAGACGGAATGAGCCACGAAAAGGCGATTACCATTATAAAAGACGAAGCGGGTACGCATTTTGATATCGAGATTGTTTCAGCCCTTCTCAAGGTTGAGGGGCAGGTCAAGGCGTTATACAAACATGAGTAATGTTTTCTCACATGTAAAAAGCGTAGCGATTGTACTGCTTGCGGCTTTGTGCGTTTATCAGACAGGGCTTTTGTGGTTTGTTAATATCACTAACCGCAACTTCTTGCTCAACTTCCTGCCGTTTCTTCAAGCGGAGGAGCTGCCCGAAGGTTTTGATAAATTCGTGACACCGTGGCGGCATGTCCGCGCGAATGCGGACGGCACTTTTTCCACGCGCTTCGAAGGGTTGACAGGCAGCAGCGCGGGGCGTGTACGCCCTGCCGACGCGGTCTTGGTACAGCTGCTTGCAGACGGAAGTTTTGTAGATGTGATTCCGGCGGAATATGAGAATATTCTGCCTTTTTTGACGTATCCGGCATATACGTACTCGTATGCCTTTCCTATGGACGCGGAAAAGTTCTCGCTGGGCTTCGGTCAGCGCGGAGGTGTGCTTGCGGGGCAGGGGCTGCCGCCGTTTAAGCAGGTGATTGTGCGGATGGACGGGTATGTGGTTTTCGTCTGTGTGTACGGAAACGCGTATGTGTTTAGCGTACCGCTCACGGACTTTGAGCAAAACGGCGAGTGGGAGAATGTGTACACCGCGGAAGGCGGGCTGCGGATTTCAAAACCATACGCAGTGGACGGACAAAGCGTGTTCGCCCTAGACCACGTACGCCGCGAGGTAGAGGGCTTCTTCGGCAATCCCGCCGCGATTCGCTCGATAGTGGACAGCGCGGTATGGGTGTACCGCGACGCAACCACGATTGTAAGGTACTACGACAGCCATGTGCTTGAATACATCAGCTACCGCCCCGTAGACCGCAGCGCGGGTGTTTCGTTCGAGGTGGATTTTGTGGCGGCGGTACAGTTTGTGGAGCGGGATAGACGGGTTATTAATGATATTTATTTAGCCGACTACCGTGAGGAAGGGAGCCGGCATGTGTTTTATTTTGGCTTTCTGGTGGGCGGGCTGCCGCTTACGAGTTGGGGGGTGGGGGATATGGCGGGGCTGGCGTACCCGGTTACGGTGACGGTAGACCATGGTACGGTGGTGCGGTATCGGAAGCTGGCTGTTAGTTTTCATGTGGAGGGCGGGTGATTACACCTCAAATTGATTTCTTCAGCTCACCCCATCTGCCAAGCACAGCGGGCGCAACCGCCGAATAAATCCCATTCCCCGCGCCGAAGCAAACCACAGGCGCGGCGATTTTGAGCCGTTCGTCCACGCTCTTTGACTCATCCAAAAGCACCTTTGCCGCAAGCGTATTCCGCACTTTGCAGATAAAAATATCCCCCTCGTCATTCAAAGGCAGCTCCTGCACAACTTCCAACTCATAGACCCAAGGGCTGTCCCGCAAAACAGGTACAGACAAAACCTCGCCGCGCCCGACCTCGAGCGCAATATCCATCTTCCCCGCATCGTAGCCGTGCGTGATGCCCAAATAATCCGCAAGCGGCAGCAGCGGCTCACTGACAAGGTTCGCAGAAAACACCTTATCAGCACGAATACGGTCTTTCGTCAGCTTATTGCCGCCGATACAAGCCATCACGCCCATCTCCGAATCCCAGCAGTAGCTGAACCAGCAAAACAGCCCAAAGTTAGGTGAGCCGTCCTCTTTGTATGTTCCGTAGAGGAACATAGCCTGCGGGCAGTATTGGTTTGACGGGCTTATCGATACTTTTTCCATGATTTTAGACTCCTTTGTTTTTGGGATTTTTGTTAAAGCAGCGTGTATCCATCCCACCTGACTTCAATAGCCTGCCCTTCGGAAAGCGGAATGTGCGGCAAAGCCATGTCGTCACGCGGCTTTGTCCCTGCTTCGCAGTGGAAGGACAGGTACGCATTAATCAAGCAGAGCCCCTTGGGCGTGGCTATGTCACTGCCCGCGCTTACGCCTATGTACACCTTGTTCGCGTGTACCATCTTCTTGACGGTTTCATCGAAGCGAGTCTCCTTCATCCGCCGCAGCAGATAATCGGAATCCCCGCCCGTGAAGTAGATTGCGTCGAATGATAGGGCTTCCTCGGCAGACAGCGTGCCGTCGATATCATGGATGCGGATGTTATTCGGCGAAATGCCCGCGCTTAGCAGCTCTCCGAAGCATTTTCCTGCATATGGGTAGGAAACTTCACTGTTCGCGGCTGTGGGGATGAACAGGATTTTTGCGTCCTTCGCCGGCTTTTCCAACATCTCTAGGAATTTCTGCAAGACCTTCTTATCGCTCCATCCGCTGTCTGTCAGCAGCACATTCTTCCATGCCTGCTTTCCGCTTTCGGCCGCCCAGCGGCGGATTCTTTCGATGCGCTTGCCTGGCGGTTTGTCACCGTGTTCCTCGTCCTTGTAGGAATATTCGTACAGCTTCTCGCATGGCATAATATCGCACTCGCCGCAATGCGTCAGCCCCTTGTCTTGGCAGCACTGCGCGATTGGACATTCTCCGTAAAATGGATTGCCGTTTGTCTCAATACAGCCGCCGCAGCCGTGTGATTCTTTCCATACGCAGCCCGTGCAGGGCAGCCCGCAGCGTGAATCCGGTTTGCTCATGTAACTCGCCTCCGTTTTTTTTCTTGAGTATAGCACGGCTAACGCGACAGCTGTGTGTCATGTTTTGTGGGGGCGGGTATTATTTTTTTCGTAAAATTCAACGTCACCCGTAAACGGAAAGTCTTTTAAGTACCACGTTGGCACGGGATTGTTCATGTTGTCGAGCCAAAGTAGAACATTCGCCATGTGCCGCTGTCCGTCTTGTGGTTCGCCCTGTTCGCCGATAGATGTATCACACAAAGCCGCCAAAGCATCATAGGCTAAATAATACGAAAGCACTTTGAAAAACTCGTTTGTGGGTTCATTGTTAAAGTAGCCGTTTATTAACCCTGTATAAAAATATTTTGGCACTTCTGTTCCCCAAATGAATGTGAAAATATCCCACCAAGGGTCGCCGTAATCCTTGTTATAACAACTAAAATCTACCGCACCAATTTCACCATCAGGCGTTAGTATTAAGTTTGATATGTTAAAATCGCCATGTATGAAAGTTTGCGGTCTATTTTCAATAATGCGTTTATTTTCTTGCAAAAATCTGATAATTAAATCGCCATTTTCCGATTTCAAATTGTGTGTTTCGTAAAATTCAATTCTGCGAAGCACTTTTATCCAAAATCTATCAGCCCACGGTTCGGCATTTTGGGGAGCAGGAAGTGTATTTATCTTTTGCAATAATTTCCCCGCTTTTAGTCCGCAAACATATTGCTCCGTTTCTGATAATTTTGGCAATACATCTTCTAAATCTCCACCATCAACCCATGCTAAAAGCTGATACACGCTGTTACCGTTATTGCATAGCCCAAATTTTATTGGCGTTGGAATAGGTATGTCGAGGTTCGCCGCACGTTCTAACATGTCATATTCATCTTTTTTTCTATCGTATTCATCAATTTCTGCAACACGCAATAACAATCGTTGTCCTTCGACTGTTTCAATATACAATTTATTATCTCCCGACAATCCTTTGTTTAATGGTTCGATTTTCACAAAAGCATTGCGTCCAAGAATTTCATTAGCCAACGCCCAGTTTTGTGCATCACCCAACAATCTAACAAGTATTTCTTCTTTGCCGTTTGTATATGCGTTTCTGTCGGAGGGATGTTTTTCTGCGGAGATTAATTTAATCTGTTCATAATCTTTCGCTATGCTTGGATTTTCGTTCAAGTAATCACGGAAATTTATATAATTGCTCCATTGAATACTGCCAGCCCTTACAATATGAACATGAAAAGAACGAGTATCTGCAAACTCGTCATCATCACATACGAGAATGTCATCTTTGACTGCATGAAGTTTGCTTTTGTAAAATCCCGCTTCATTAAGTTTCGGCATCAGCATCTCTACTTCGTCAAGACATTCTACTGCTACGGCAATATCAATAATCGGCTTTGCTTTTATGTGGCGGATGGAAGTGCTGCCAACGTGTTGAATGTCTTTTGCTACTGTGCAAAAAACGCCCCAAAGCCGCTCAATAGTCTGAGCGGCAACAGTTTTCCAATCTGGGTTGTGTTCAGCGAGGTCCACTATACCACGCTTTAATCCTATCGTAACGCTCATCTTGATACGCCTCCAAAATAGAGATTATACTGCACCAATCCTATTTCCGCAAGGGCAATTGTACATAAACAAATTTACAAATCCAGTGGTTTCGAGTTATAATATCACTCTGTTTATGCTAAACCCTAGAAACAAGCCTAAGAAACCGATTCAAACAAAAGGAGAGGCGTGGCATGAATTATGACAATATACCGACAATTCCCGCAAAATCTATTGTCTATAAAAATAGCAGCCCCTCCGCATGGTTTGGGCTTGATTACAACATGAATATTTACCGTGGCTGTTCTCATGGGTGTATTTATTGTGACAGCAGAAGTGCTTGTTTTCAAAACCCGGAGTTTAACACGGTTAAGGTGAAAGAAAACGCTCTGCAAATCGTGCGTGATGATTTGCGCCGCAAAGCTAAAACAGGCGTAGTGGCGACAGGGGCTATGAGCGACCCATATAATCCTTTAGAAAAGCATTTGAAGTTCACCCGCAATTCTTTAGAATTAATAAATGCCTTTGGTTTCGGTGCGTCACTTGTTAGCAAGTCTGCACTTATTACCCGTGATGTTGATATTTTGAAAGATATACAAACCCACTCGCCTGTGATTGTAAAACTCTCAATTACAACGGCTGACGATGGGTTAAGTAAACTATTAGAGCCAAACACATCTGCGGCATCGGAAAGATTTAACGCCCTGCGTGCGCTTGCTGACAGCGGCATTTTCTGCGGCGTTTTTATAATTCCGATGCTGCCGTTTATCACAGACAGCACAGAAAATCTCACGAAATTGCTCCGCATGGCAAAGGAGGCGGGAGCTAATTTTGTATACACATATATGGGTATGACACTCAGACCGGGCAGCCGTGAATATTTTTATGAACATATTGACACGATTCTGCCCGGTATAAAGGAAAAATATATGAAGCGTTTCGGTTTACGCAAGAATTTCAACTCACCTAATTCCAAAAAACTCTGGAGTGTTCTTGAATCAGAATGCGCAAAACTTGGCTTGCTATATGACATGAAAGCCATTACGCATAGATACAAAGCGGGATATGGTGATAGACAGCTGGATTTGTTTTAATGAAGTGTCATGTTTCATAGTTCGCCAAAATTTTTCTTGCCTCGGCCTGCACTTCCTCCGCAATATCAAGCGGTTCAAGCACCTTAACCTTCCCGCCGAAGCCAAGCAGCCATGTCAGTAGAAAGTCACGGTTAGTAAATCCAATCCTGATAAGCAGCCCGTCCGGGGTTTCGGTATAGCAATCGAAGCCGTACATTTCGATAAGCTTATATTTCTCGGAAGGCTCAAGCAGCGCGACTAAGTTTATGTTACTTCGGAAATGCCCGCCGAACTCGCGCCTTTCCGGCGGAACATCGCGCGGTACGAAGCGGTCAGCACAAGCCGTTAGATTTCTGGTGCGCAGAAGCTTAAACATGCGCCAATCCTGCCGCTTAGTACAAAATCCGAAAACATACCACGCGCTCCACTGGTAGGTAGCAAAATAAGGCTCTATGCGGCGGTGCGATTCGCCCTTTTCGTATATGTAATCGAACTCAATCAGGCGCGATTCCTTGGCGGCGCGCTTTACCTGCTCGACCTTCTTGCTAAGGCTGCTTTTGTAATATGAAAAGAGGTCGATAACCGCGCCTTGGCTGATATCAAAGCCCTCGGCGACAGAGATTCCGCCGCCTGCGCCTTGGTAGGTTATGATGGGAATGCCCGCTTGGCAAAGCGATTCTATATCGCGGTTGATTGTACGGCGGGTCACTTCGAACTTTTCGGCGAGCTGCGGGGCGGTGGTGCGCTCGTTTTGCAGCAGGGTCGTGAGAATGCCTAGCAGGCGCTCCATTTTCATATTTTCAGCCCTTTTTTTTCGCAAATTTCGGTCAGCGGGCAGGTTCCGCACAGCGGCTTCGATTTGCGGCAGTGGTCTTTGCCGTTTATTACTATCAGCGCGTGGTAGTTATTGTAGAGAGTTTCGTCCCGCGGAAGGCTCGATTCGAAGTAGTTTTTGACTTCGTCGTAGGTCTTCCCTGCGTTAAGCGGGTAGCGGCTGCAAAGGCGCATTGTGTACGCGTCCACTACGAAGGTAGGGAAGCCGAAGGCGTACAGCAGGATAGAGTCGGCGGTTTCTTTGCCTACGCCTTTTACGTTTAGGAGTTCCGGGCGCAGTTTTTCAAGCGGCTCGGCTCGGACGGCGGCGGTATCGAAGTTGTATTTAGCGTACCACTCGGTCACGGCTTTTAGGTATGCGGATTTTTGGTTGAAGAAGCCTGCGGGGCGGATGGTGTTTATTAGGGATTCAGAGGATGAGGCCAGCACGGCCTTGGGGGTTAGGGTTCCGGCGGCGGTGAAGTTGGCTATGGCTTTTTCTACGTTTGACCAGGCTGTGTTTTGGGTTAGGATTGCGCCGACTATTACTTCGTAGGGGGAGGAGGCAGGCCACCAGTGTAGGTTGCCGTGGCGGGTTTGCAGGGTGGTGTAGATTGTTTTTGCGGGGTTGTTTTTGTTCATGTGTGGGGTTCCTTTAATTTTCATACATTTTGGATGCTACCATACCCAGGGAACGTCATATTTTTGGATGTTTTCGTCAGCTGTTAAAATTACCATCCCCTCGTATAAAGCAGTTGCTATAATAATTCGGTCAAAAGGGTCACGGTGAATGTATGGCAACGCTTCAACTTTTTTAACATGTTCAGAATTAACACCAACAATTTGAATGGGGTTATCATGGATTGCATAAAGAAACCGATTTACTCCACCATCAAACGTCGGCAGTTTACCTAAGCTATGTTTTATGGCTACTTCCCAAGCAGAAGCTATGCTTATATACAGCTCGTTTTCTTCATCATACAAATAATCTGACGCTATTTGAGAAAGATTTCTGTAGTCATTAAACAACCATAAGGCTACATGAGTGTCAATAAGTATTTTCATTCCATATATTCCCTAAAATCTTCAAGCGGTGCATCAAAATCGTTTGCAATCGTATATTCACCAGACAAATATCCAAACATTAATTCTCTTGGTTTTTTTCTTTGTACATCTGAGATTTGCGAGGTTTCTGTTGATTCGTCTAAAATGGTTATATAAACTTTTCGATACTCCGGTATTCGCAATGGTTTACCTGCTGTAAAAAAAGTGCCTTTCTCAAAATAACCTTCGTATGCTTGTGCTTGCATTTTTGGTTGCTCCTTCAAAATCATATTTGGCACACTTATGGGACAAAATTGCTATGTTTCATCGTACACAAGATATCCGCAAATGTCAAAAGGCTTTTTTCCGCCAACAACACCCCTTCGCCTTACGCCCGCTCCCGCAAGGACAAGGGTCGTTCCTGCCAACACCCTTCCAAACCTTCCTAAGCTCGTCACGCAAACGCATCATCACCGCCTCCGGCGCATACCCTGACTTCTCCAACGCAACAATCAGCTGCATAGCAGGCTTCGTGTACTCAAAGAATTTCTGCAAGCCACCGCACAGATACTGGCGGTCTTTCGGGCAGCCGCCTCCGCATAGCAGAAACCACTCGCAGCTTTTGCAGCTATCCGGGTGCTTGGCTTTGCCGAAGGCTTGCTGCTGCCGCAAGCCGGCAAGCTCCTTTATGTGGGTTTCGTTTATATTTCCCAGGCGGTGCGCGGGGTTGACAAAGTGGTCGCAGGAGTAGACGCTGCCGTCTTGCTCTACTATAATTGCGCGTCCGCAGGTTGGCGCCATCCAGCATAGGCCTGCGCTGCCGCCCGCCCATATGCGTTTTGTCTCCGCGAACATTTGGATTTCGGTGCTGCCTTGGTCGTTTATTGCCCATTCGTCGAAGACGGCGCACAGGAACTCGCCGTAGGCCGCCGGGCTTACGCCTTCCGCCTTGCCTACTATGGGGATGAACTGTAGCCAGCCCGTGCCGTAGCTGCGCAGGGCTTTGTAAATGGCTAGGGGGTCGGCTGCTGCCGCGGCCGTCACCGTGCATAGCAAGTCCGGCTGGATGCCGTGGGCTTGCAGGCGGCGCAGGGCAGACTCCGCTTGGCTGTGCGTGCCTTCGCCGCGGTGTGCGTCGTGGACGGCGCGGGTGCCGTCTATGCTCAGGCCTACGTCGAAGCGCGACTCGGCCAGGAATGCGCAGCATTCTTCGTTTAGCAGCGTGCCGTTTGTTTGCAGGTTGTTCCAGCATTCCCAACCGCTTGGCAGGTATTTTTCTTGCAGGCGCAGAGCGGTGCGGTAGAAGTCAAGCCCCGCGAGCATTGGCTCGCCGCCGTGCCAGACGAAACTGACCACGGGGCCGGGGCTTGCTTCTATGTATTGGCGGATGAAGGTTTCTAAGGTTTCTTCGCTCATTACGCTTAAATCCGCGCCTCGGTAGTAGCAGTAACTGCATTCTAAGTTGCAGGCCGCGCCTACGGGCTTTGCCATCACCGTGAAGTTCATTTTTTGCCGCGCAAATGCTTAGCGAAGAACGCGAAAGTTTTCTCCCACGAGTCCATTGCCTGCACGGGGCGGTACGCCTCGCGGTCATATGACCAGAACGCGTGTCCCGCGCCGTCGTAGCGGTGGAACTCGTAGTCCTTGCCGTGCTTTTTCAGCTCGGCTTCGTGCTGGTCTACCAGTTCCGGGGTTGGGAACTTGTCGTCGTTTCCGAAAATGCCGAGCAGCGGGCATGACAGTTGCTCTGTCAGCTCGATGGGTACATTGCCGCCCCAGCAGTCTACCGCGGCGTCTATGCCCTTTACCTTGCAGCCCGCCATGAACGCGTGCCGCCCGCCGGAACACATGCCGATGACGCCTACCATTCCGCCCGAGTAAGGCAGCGCTTTTAGGTAGGCAAGCGCGCCTTCGCAATCCTGCATTACATGCTCATCGGGGACACCGCCGCCTTCGCGGGCTTTCGCGGAGACTTCCCCCGGCGTTCCCGTGCCGAACCCGCCGTAGATATCCGGGCAAAGCGCTACATAGCCGTGCTGTGAGAACCGCCGAGCGGTTTCGCGGTTCATTTCGTCCCAGCCGGGCATGTGCGGGATTAGGATAATTCCCGGGTAGTGCCCTGCGCCTAAGGGGCGTGATAGGTATGCGTGTACTTGTTTGCCTTCGCGCCCTTGTATCGAGACGGTTTCTGAGAGCATTCCTTCGTACTCCCCTGTGTTGATTTGGTTCCACATTTGTGAATCCCCTCCTTTTTGGCGTTAGTATAACACATTTGACAGGCCCTATCATCCCTCTACATAATGCTGAGCCTGCGCTCCCCACAACTCCGCATACAAGCCGCCGTCATCCTCAAGCAGCTCCTCATGCCCGCCTCTCTGCACTAATCTCCCTTTCTCAAACACCGCGATATCATGACAAAATCTGCAACTGGACAGCCTATGCGAGATAAACACAGCCGTTTTATCCCCTATCGTCTGCTCAAACGTCGTATAGACCTCATACTCCGCGATAGGGTCAAGGGCTGCGGTCGGCTCGTCAAGTACGACCATGGGCGCGTCCTTGTACAGCGCCCGCGCAAGGGCAAGCTTCTGCGCTTCGCCGCCCGATACCTGTACGCCGTCTTCGTCGAAGTTCTTGTACAGCACTGTGCGCAATCCGTTGGGCATCTCATCCAACCGGTCGGTGAAACCGACCGCTTGAATTTTTTCGCGTACTAACCTTTCATCCGGTTGGCCTACGGCTACGTTCTCGTCAATCCAAAGCGGAAACAGCATGAAGTCTTGGAAGACTACGGAAAATAGCGCTGTGTACTGCTCGTAATCGTATTCCTTTATGTTTACACCGTCCAGCAGGATTTCGCCCTCGGTTGGGTCGTACAGGCGGCACAGCAGTTTTATCATGGTGGTCTTGCCGCTGCCGTTCGGGCCTACTACTGCCATGCGTTCGCCGGGATTGAACCGCAGGTTCAAGCTGCGTAGCGCGTAGCCTTCGGCGCCGGGGTATTTGAATGATACGTTTCGGAACTCGAAGTTGCTTGCGTTTTTCGGGACGGGCTTTGTGCCTTTTTCCAGCAAGTCGGGCAGGGTCATGAACTCGCGCATTGGTTCCAGGAACGCGCCGTTGTTGTAGAGCTGAACGCCGACTACGGGCAGGGTGCCAACCGCGGTGGCTATCGCAAGCATGGCTCCGGCTGTCTGTACGACGCCGCCGATTGTCCCCGCGCCGCCTAGGGCATTGTAGCCCACGAGCAGGAACAAGCCGCCGCCGATTGCGGACATCAGCGCCATGGAAAATCCGCTGATTCTTGCGTCGAAGAAGAAGAAGCGCAGCCACGCGTTCATGTCGAAGGACGCGTCGAAGATTTTGTTAAGCGCGTCTGTTTGGTTGTACATGCGGACGTCTTTTGCCGCCTGCCCGCTTTTTATGTAGTTGTTGTAAAACTGCGCCGCGGTGTTGGCTTTCGCGTTTTCCTCGAATATATTTTCGAGTATTACGTTCTGCTTCATACGGTAGCGCATCGACACTATCATCCCAACTACGAAAACTACGTACAGTACGATTCTTTGCTCGGGTGTAATCACCCCGCCCGCCGACAGGGTCGTCAGAAGGAGGAAGGAGATAATCATGGAAAAAAGATTCTGCACAAGCGTTGGCGTGAGAAAGTACATGTCCATAAGCCCGAGCCCGTTTCCGCGGGCTTGTACGTCCATCTTTGCCAGTGTTTCGCTGACCTTGCTGTCCTCCGCGTGCATGTAGTCCATACGCATAAAGCGCTCGGCCTGCATCATCTGCATCCGCTGATACATCTGCTCCCAGCCTGCGTTGTGCGAAATCTCCAAGTCCAAAAACGCGCGCAAGGCCGCCATGATAAACGAAAGCGCAACCGTGGAACCCGCGAAAATCAGAATCCGTTCTATATCTTGCCCGCCCGCCAGCTCATTTATAATACGCGCGGAAAAGAACAGCACGACAAGCGGCTGCGCGGCGATAATAAACGAACGGAGCAGCATACAAGGTAAATAAGTGGGCGTAAGCTGCCGCACCAGCTGATATCCGTAGCCTAATAGGCTCATTCTCTTTTTGAACTCACTCATACCGCCGCCTCCTCTTGGTAATAGCTCGCTTGCACCTCAAACATCTTTGCGTATGTCCCGCCGAGCGCCATCAGTTCGTCGTGGCTGCCCTGCTCTGCGATGCGGTTTCCTTCGATTAGGAGGATGCGGTCGCAAAAGCGCGTGCTTGCCAGCCTGTGTGAGATGTAGACGGAGGTTTTGTTCTCGGTCAGCTCGGCGTACTGGCGGTAGACTTCGTTCTCTGCCAATGGGTCAAGCGCCGCGGTAGGCTCGTCTAAGATAATGACGGGCGAGTCCTTGTAGATTGCCCGCGCCATCGCAAGCTTTTGCTGCTGCCCGCCCGATAGCTCGGTAGCGTCCGCGTTAACCGCCCGCACAAGAAGGCAGTCCATGTCCACATCCAAGCCCGCGAGTTTTAAGCATTCTTCCACCCTTGCCCGGTCGTAGTCCACCTCCTGCGCGACATTTTCGGCTACGCTTGACGACATCATGTAAATTTCTTGGAAGACTACGGAAAACAGCGAGTAATATTCGTCGCGGTTGTAGGCATCCACGGCTTTTCCGTCGAGCAGAACCTCGCCTGCCGTTGGACGGTACAGGCCGCTGATTAGTTTTACCAACGTGGATTTTCCCGCGCCGTTCGCGCCTACGACGGCGATGCGTTCGCCCGCGCCTATCGTTACGTTTACGTCGGTCAGCGCGGGGCTTTCGGCCTTAGGATATGTATAGCCCACTCCGCGCAGTTCTATGGAAGGCGCGGCTGTCGGAAGGGCTGCGCCTTTTCCTGTGTTCATGCGGTCGGGATAGTTCAATACCGCGTAGATATCGCCCATCTCTATGCAGGAGCGCGAAAGCATGTTTGCGGCTGTCAGTATTCCCGTCACCCATCCCGCAAGCGCACCTATTGCCGCGAAAATGAACACGAAATCCCCAAGGCTCATGCGTCCGTTAAGTACCAGATAAATCAAAAAGGCGTAAGCCGCGCCGTCACGCAGCAGAATCATAAGCCCGTCAGTAAGCTGCGACTGCATTTCCCGAGCAAGCAGCTTGCGCTCGGCGGTACGGAACTCGCCGTACTGCCGCCGATACAGCCCCGACAGCCAGCCAAACGCGTTGTACAGACGGATATCCTTGGCTGCTTCCGGCTTGCGGAGGGTATCGTTTAGGGCGCTTATCTTCTTGTTGAGCGTACTGCGTGCTTCGCGTGTGCGCTCCATGTATTTCCGCGCCCGCGAAAGCATCAGCCAGTTGATGGCGGAAGTGACAAGTAGCAAAACCAGAATCAGCGGATGAATCAGCGCAATCACACTAGCATAAAGCAGGAAGCCGATTACATTTGAAGCAAGCTCCACCAGGGTGCGCGGGATATTCATGGCAGGGGAGCCGTTACCCATCCCTGCGCGTTCCGCTTTTTCGTGAGCCGCCTTGAAATCGGGGTCTTCCATCAGTTCATAGTCCATGCGCATAAGCTTCATCATGACAGACTTAATCACATTCCCAATGCCGGTAGTCCCGATAGCGTGATTCGCGATACTGTCAGTAAACGCCCGCAAATAGCTGACAACAACCAAAGCAAGCACAAGCCCGCCCACTGTCATAAAAAATGTAACCGGCTCCACCTGCGCCTCAATCTGGTCTATGACCACCTTAGGTAAAAAAATCGTAAGATAAGGCGCGGCAACCCGCATAACCACCGCAAGCGCACACAAAACCAAAAGCGATTTCCGGGTACGCCAGTAAATCGATAACGATAACTTGATACTTCTAAGCAAAACAATTTCCCCCTTTGTCAGCACATTTCGCTTCGCGAAAGCCGCCGCTTTGCGGCGTCCGCGTTCTTCGCGGTGCTTTGTCGAAAAATACTTGTCCCTAATAACACAAAGCTCCATACCCCGACAGACTCATAATGTACAATTATACCACAGGAGTGAATAACATGGGCGTTTTCGCAACAAAATCAAAGAGTACATTCTTCCTATCAAGGCGCGAACTAGCAACCACACTGGCAGGAAGCGCAGGATTCTTCATAGGACGCGCGATAGTACTGCAAATGGTCAACCCCCTGGCAATCCCGTTCTTGGCGACCTTCATGGACGTAGGGACAGGCTGGTCGTTCTACCTGACCGCAGTCTTCATCGCGTTGGGAATAGCCACGCGTCTAAGCGATATCTTTGTGCTTCGTTACATAATGGCAATTGGGCTTCTTTGCGTATGCCACTTTTTTTCCGTACGCTATTTATTTCCGTATCTGCGGAAAAGCCGCACGCGGGTGCTGCGTTCGCCCGTCTTTGCGCAGGCGTGCATGGCGGGGCTTTGTACGCTGGCAGCGGGTATCACTGCCGCGAGCATTTCCGGCGGAAGCGGCTACCTTCTGGCCGTAGCGCTCATGGAAAGCGTCCTTGCGCTGTCCTTAGTCCTCACCATCAAACGCGCCACCCTAATCCTAACCGCCCAACGCCGCAGAAGCATCATTTCAAGCGAAGACATAATCGCACTAGCCCTGGTGCTTGGCGCGGTAATCGCGGGCGCGTCCGATATATATGTAGGCGGAGTCGCGCTGCGCTTTTTCCTTTGTATGTACGTCCTGTTCATAGTCTCGTTCAAGGGCGGGCCCGCCATGGGCGCCGTCGCCGGAATGCTGCTCGGATTGATGCTGCACCTGGTCGGATTTTGGGACACAGGCATGGGACTGGTTCTGGGTCTCGCCGGAATGGGCGGCGGTTTTATGAAGAAATACGGGCGCCATCTCGTAATGTCTGCTGTAATAATAGTAGGAGCCGCCGCGATGTTCGTCTTAGCCCGCACACAGCTGTCGTTCAACTTAGTCTATGCCGCGATAGCCGCGGGTTTGTGCTTCATGCTGACCCCGCAAGGCTTTCATTTTAACCTGGCATCCGTAGTAAATCCCGGCATGGACAGCGCCGAGGAATACATAGAAAAAATCAAAGAAGAAACCATACAGCGCCTTGGCGCATTCGCAAGCGCGTTCGAAAAACTAAGCCTGACCTTCTCGGGTTTGTCAAAATCATCAAAGACGACACTAGGAAAAAAAGACGTAGCACAGCTGATAGAAGACCTGTCAGCCCGCGCGTGCTGCTCCTGCGAAAAACGCGGGCACTGCTGGGACGACAACTTCTACGATACCTACAGCCACGTATTCACCCTGCTCGGCATCTGCGGAAAAAAAGGCGCAGCCAACCTAGAAGACGCAGAAGATTTCCTGTCCGTCTGCAAACAGCCGGAGCCGTTCCTGCAACATCTGAACACCATCTTCGCGCTATACAAGCAAAACCTGCTCTGGAACAACCGCATAGCCGAAAGCCGCGACCTCGTAAGCCAGCAGCTGCAAGGCGTATCGGGCATAATGCGCCGCTTGGCAGGCGAAATAGACGTAAGCCTGCGCTTCCACGAATCCCTGGAGGAAGAAATGCTCTCGGCGCTGCTTCGCGGAAAAATCGAAGTGGACTCCGTACTGGTACTTGAAGACAAAGCGGGCCGTTACCAAGTTACCGTAAACCATCCGCTGTGCCGGGGCAAAAAATCCTGCTCACAAGCCATCCTCCCAATCCTTTCCTCCGTACTGAAACGGAAAATGCAGCTAGACCAAGAAGGCTGCCGCCACGGAATGGCCGCGTCACCAAACAGCGAACGCTGCCGCCTGCGCTTCGTGGAAGACAGAATGTACCGCGTACACTGCGGAGTAGCCACCCGCGGAAAAAACGGGCGTACCGAAAAATCCGGCGACAGCTACTCATACATGGAGCTGAAAAGCGGACAGTCCCTTTTAGCCCTAAGCGACGGAATGGGCAGCGGCACAAAAGCCCGCCGCGAAAGCACAGCAACAGTAGAGCTGCTTGAAGATTTCATAGAATCGGGCTTCGAAAAAGAGCTTGCCGTAAAAATGATAAACTCCGTCCTTGTCCTAAAAAGCAACGAAGAATCCTTCTCCACCTTAGACATATGCGCAATCGACCTGTACACAGGCGAGGGCGAGTTTATCAAAATAGGCGCATATTCAAGCTTCCTGCTGCGCGAAGGCAGGGCATCCGTCATCCCGTCATCCTCCCTGCCTATGGGTATGCTAAAGCAAGTAGATTTAGAAACAAGCCGCAGAAAACTCCGTCACGACGACATCATCCTAATGGTAACAGACGGCATAGCCGAAGCATTCTCGGACGCGCAAATAGCCGAAACTCTGGAAACCGCACGCAGCCGAAACCCGCAGGATTTGGCAGACTGCATAATGAAAGCCGCCGAGAACAAAAACGGCGGCTTACCCAAAGATGACATGACAGTTCTGGTTGCGAAAGTGTGGTCAAAAGTTATATAATAGCAGCATCCGGATGTTGGGAGGCTCATGTCAATGAATACAAAAAAACTGACGGCACTCGCGATGCTAAGCGCAATCGCTTTCATTATGTCGGCGCTTATTAGGGTGCCTGTAGTACTGTTTCTGCGCTACGACCCAAAGGACATCATTATCACCATAGCAGGCTTCGTCTACGGGCCGATGGCGGCTTTTCTTGTAACGCTTGTCGTCGCGTTTGTACAAATGTTTACTATCAGCCAAACAGGGCCGTGGGGATTTCTCATGAATGTCATAGCAAGCGCCTCATTCTGTTGCACAGCTGCTTATATCTATAAAATCAAACCGAACACAAAGGGCGTTATCATCGGACTTGCGGCAGCGTTCTTCGTATCGACCGCGATTATGATGCTGTGGAACTACACGATAGTCCCGATGTACATGCCCGGCGTAACGCGTGAAGCGGTAGCGCCGCTCTTGCTGACGGCGTTCCTTCCGTTTAACCTAATCAGCAACGGGCTAAACGCCGCGTTCACAGTCCTGCTGTTCAAGCACGTAAAAAAAATCCTGCAAACCGCAAACCTTCTCCCGCCGCTGATAGAGCGGGACGAGTACGCGAGAATCAATATAGGCTTAATACTGGCCGCGGTATTTGTGGCGCTAAGCTGCATAATGTGGGTATTATCCCTTCGCGGGGTACTCTAACACAAGCCCGTCGTAAGCGAGTTTCAAACCGTGGTTTTCAACGATTTTTACATACTCGTCATGCGGCGGCGTCCAGTGCGGAGCAATATGCGTAAGATAATAGTCGGGCGCACCCTTCCAAAGGCGGTTTTCGTTGAAAAAATCAAGCACACGCAGGTTGATGTCAAGCCGCATATGACCGCTTGTACCGCCCGTACTTTGCCCAAAAGTACCCTCGGTGATGATAAAATCATATTTGAAGCGCTTGATTGCATCAAGTGTCGCATCGAAAGGAAAGCCCGAGTCAGACAGATACAAAAACGTAACGCCGTCCCGTGTGATTATGTAATTAACCGCGCGGGAATTATTTTCATAGCTGTCAGTATGGTTGCCGTCCAAAGTAAAAAACTCAAGCCCCGGCGCAGTATAAGTGCGGAAAGGCTCCACGACAGTGAAGTCAAGATTCCAACGCTCACTGTCAAAACCCTTGCCGTCAGCTTTAAGCGTCTCAAACACCTGATTGCTGCCGAACATATTAAGCATAGGCAGCGGAGAAAAGCGCGACGAGACTAAACCCTGCCGCTCGCTTTGAGGCAGCAAGTCGTAGCCCGGCGGCATTTGCCGCGCCCACAGGGTATGGGTGTTGAAATGGTCGTTGTGTGAATGCGTAACAAGCAGCGTCTCGATTTTCCGCAAGTTAATGCCGAAGCGCTCGGCCTGAATATGCGCGGACTTGCCTATGTCAATCATGACATCGTCATCGATTACGGCACAGCTGTTGCGGCGGATATTGCGCCCGCCGAGTTTGCGCGCGGTTTCGCAGTACGCGCATTCGCACCATATGCCGGGGTATTCTTCACCGGCGGAGGTGCCTAGGAATGTTAGGGTCATGTGTGTTAAAGCCTCCCACTAGTTCATTTGACTTTTCATAATAAATCCATTAAAATGTGGTCAGAATAAAAGTGAGGAGCGTCGGTCAACGCCCCTCGGACACGCCGCTGTAAAGGCGGTGGACTTACTCGGATTAAATTTCAAAAGAAAAGTAACCGGTTTATCCTCGGCGAAAAGGGGTCGGTTACTTTTTCTCATTTATCATGATTTTAACAATCGCTACTACCAATCCAATTAAACTAACAAGGAAAATTCCAAACGTCAGCAAGACTGTCATAGTTTCGTAGGATATCATGAGGTTCTCACCCCCTTTCGGAGAGTAAGCCCCTAAAACGCGAAAAAACCGTGCCGCCTTTACGCTCAGTGCTGCCTCGGATTATATAGCTATTTTTATTGTGTGTCAAAGCCTCCTATGTTTTTCGGCGTCATTTTGAATTTATTTTACCATATCCAAAGTTATTTTAGCGTATTTTAGAGATAACCCCTGTCAAGTGGTTTATGAAAGATTGCATGTTGAAAACGTAAAAAAGCCCCATTGAACACATCTTAAACCGTGCAAAATGGGGCTTATTTTAATGATTCAATAACCCATCCTATGCAGAAATATCAACGCTGCTTTGGCGAGGAGCAGGATGGCGGGGCGCAGAAACAGTTCTATCTGTGCTTCCGCTAATCGCACCGTCACGAACCACCCCATTAAATTCATCATTTGTTCGTTCATAAACGGCAGCCGGAACTTCTTGCCTGCCTTCGTTGTATGAATCAACATATTCATCGTACTCTGATTGATTATCAGCATTTATGTTATTCATGTCGTACATTGCATTGCCCAAGTGTTCAAAAGTACCCAATTCCATTTCTTTACCTTCGGCTTGCAGTTGTTGGCCTTCTTCGATGGCAGCTTGATTGCCGTCCGTCAAACCTTGCCGTTCACGAATCCTCCCCGCTAAATATCTTTGGTTTGTAAGCCCTTGATTTTGCCTGGCTAAATCAATGTTGTTTTGGGCACTTATAATGCCTATCATCGAACTTACTCCTAGCATTTTGTCCATCTCCTTTTTTAATTTTCTATGTTACCACGTTATCACGGACTACGTTCGTAGTCAATAGTTGTATCGGCATACGAGCTTGTGAACTTTAGCTATTTCTGATAAAATTGACTACAAGTGTTTGCGAATGAAGGGTGGGTGCTTATGCGGCAAAATATTTCCGGTGCGGAATGGCGCGTTATGCAGGTGCTTTGGGAATGCGGCGACTCAATGACCTCCGCTGAAATTGTGAAAAAAATAAAAAGCGAAAGCGAACGTAGCCCGAGAACTATTAAAACGCTTTTGCAAAGACTTGTAGCAAAAGGGTTTGTGGATTTCACAATAGACCCTGCCGACAGCCGAGTATATCATTACACTCCCAAAATTAGCGAGGCTGAATGTATCAAAAGAGAAAATAAGGATTTTCTTTCGCTATACTACAAAGGAGATGTTAGCGGTATGTTAGCCCGGTTTATAGGCGACAGCGACTTAACAAGCGAACAAATCAAAGAGCTTTCAGCACTATTGGATGCTAAGAGGGAGGGAACGCTGTGAATTGGAACATTGTCTACGTGTATATCATCACGGCAATAGGACGTTTTGATGTTCTGCTGTCGCTTTTGTTTGGCAGAGTCCTGTTTGCGGCGGCCGCACTTTCGGTATTGGTAGTGCTGATTATATTTGCACGAAAAAGCAATCTTGCACCAACAATTCGTTCATATTTATGGGCATTTTGTATCCCCGCATTATTTATATCGTTTGAACGCAGCGCTGTTATTCTCATACAAGGTCAAGTTTTAGAATTTAATCTGGCTTTACTTGCCTATATTTGGCTTTTGGGTTTAATTATCTATGTGATTAGAATGCAGAGGGAGCGCAAAAAAACAATACAGTTACTTAAAAGGGGAGAGATAAAAGGCTGTGCTGTATATTATTACAAATTCCGCTCACACATCTACACCCCGCCAAATTTTGATGAAGCCTACACAGCTAACGAACGCGAAATGTTGATGGCTCACGAGCGGCAACATATCAAGCAACGTGACCCGTTTCTATTTCTGTTCTTGCAATACGTACAGTGTGTATTTTGGTTTAACCCGCTAATACATATGGCGGTGCGGTATATTCGCCATGACCGTGAGCTTCTATGCGATGAGCATGTAACTTCCCATTGCTCAAAGATTGATTATGGTGAACTTTTACTACGTGAAGCACAAAAAGCTATACCCGTTTACTTTCTAGCGGGAATCGCGTCTCAGTCTGACGGAATATACGAGCGAATTGTTGCTTGCACTCGTCCATTTTCAAGAAATAAGAGAGCTGCGATTGTTGTTGTGATTTTTGCATTGTTTTTATTCTCCATTGGTGTCATTGGGTTTACAAGACCGATTGTTTATCATCCTATGGAAACTATGATTGTTTGTGCGAGCGATTTTAGCCATACTCATATTGAGGGGTTTGAAAAATTTATTACACAATATCAAGGCAATATTATTGTTAACGAAGGTCTGTATTGGTACGCTGTTGCGGAAGGCTTTGAAACGGATGACAAACTCAGTTTAGTTGTATTTCAAGCAAGACGGCCATCAATATTTTCTACATCCGTAGTGTCACGCGGATTTATGTTTGCAATCAGCGACCTGAAAAGTGGGGAGCTATTTTTTCCATACTATGATGTGAGCTATAGTCTGCGTAGTTTTTGGGGCGTGCTGTATAGAATATTGTGACTTGAGGCTATTTAACATGAACTGTGAAGGACAAAATTCTCAATTTCAAAGCCGCCCATTCCATCAACAACATGCTTGTATATTTTTTCAGCTAAAGCAAATAACTCCGTCTCCGCAGACGCCGTAAGTTCAAAAGACTGTTTTATCATGCTGACAAAATCTTTGTCTTTGTGTGGTGGTAAGCCATAACGGTTGAAGTACTCGTCATCGGATAGCCATTTGTATAATTTCGGATAACTTGGCGTAGGTGAACAAGTATACCGCGAGTATAGTTCAAAAACATTTTGGATGTAGCGATGAAACAGCATATTGAAATCAGGTGTTTGTTCGTGGAGCGCTCTCCGTAACTCATCAAAGTAATCCCAATGAGCATAAAGACCTGTTTGAATATTAAACGCGTTCATTTCTGTAAATTCTTTTTCCAAAATCTGTTTGCAATAAGCCCTTGCTTTATCCGCCGCATTGTTTTTGTCGTAGATAACAATGCCGCCTATAATCATGTTTATATCGCACAGGCGAATGTTTGCAATATCGCTTTCGATATACTTTTTAATCTGCCTCATTGGGTTAGCGAAATATTCAATGATAAAACCGTTAACACGCTTGTTGCCGCGTTCGCGATAATCAACAGCATCATCCAAAATAATAAACAGGTCTATATCAGAAAACGCATTGGCATTTCCGAAGGCATAACTGCCAGACAGAAAGACGGCTGCAATGTCGTTTTTGAAATCACACGAATCAATAAAACTCCTCGCCGCTATTTCCCATTTTTCCATTAAAACACCCCCAACGCGCGTACCACATGTGGTACATAAGTGCGCCATTTAATTTACTGAAGTGCTGAATTTACACTAGCATTGCGTAAGCTTGTCCAACATAGAAAAAATGATGCACGACTACCAAATCATGGTCATAAATTTTATATAGCATCACGTGGTATATATATAATCTTAGGAATGCGTTATTTCTAGCCTTCAAAACCTCCTTCCCCTAATCATACCGACCCGCAAAAAAATCGTCAAAGTCCCCCTCAACACTCTGCAACCCCCCATCACCAATACAAACAATCCGCGTAGCCAGCCGGTTAATAAAATACCTATCATGCGAAATAAACAGCAAAGTCCCCTTATAATCCGCAAGCGACTCCTCAAGCAGCTCCTTCGTATCGATATCCAAGTGATTAGTAGGTTCATCCATAATCAGCAAATTTACCTCCCGCTGCATCAGCATAGCCAGCCTCAAAATAACCCGCTCGCCGCCCGACAGCTTCCCAAGCCGCTTATAAACCTCATCGCGCGTAATAAAATACTTAGCAAGCACCTTTCGCGCATCATTTTCATGCAGCTTCGCATCCTCCTTAAACGCGTCCAAAATGGTAGCGTTCTCGTCCGCAAACGTAATCTCCTGCTCGATATACCCAACCTTCGCGCTTTCCGCAAGTACGATTTCACCGCGCTGCGGCTCGATTTGCCCAAACAGCAGCCGCAAAATCGTCGTCTTGCCAACGCCGTTCGCGCCAAGCAAGCATAGCCGCTCTTGGAAAAGCAGCTCCATCCCGGCATTTTCAAACAGCTGCCGCTCACCGTACGCAAAGCTCAAATCACTAACAGTAAGCACCCGCTTCCCAGAACGCCGCCCCATCTCAAAATGAATCGGCAGCTTTTCCCGCTCAAGCTTAGGCTTTTCAATCTTCTCCATTTTGTCAATCCGCTTCTGCATATTAGCCGCACGCCGCATATGCCGCGCGTCCTGCGGAGCCATCTCGCCAAAGCGCTTAAACCGCTTGATAGCCTCGCGCATAGCCTCGATTTTCTTTTGCTGGTCTTTGTATTTCTCAAACTCAAGCATCATAAGCCGCTCCTGCTCTTGCAGGGAAAATGAGTAGTTGCCATTATACACCTCGGCCTGCCCTTCGTAAAGCATAATCGTCTTCTTGACGGTCTTGTCCATAAAGTAGCGGTCATGCGACACAATAAGAACCGTCCCGCGGTAGCCCCTAACAAAACCTTCAAGCCACACAAGCGTATCGATGTCAAGGTGGTTTGTAGGCTCGTCAAGCAGCAGAATATCAGGGGCTTGCAGCAGTACCTTCGCGAGTTTTACGATAGTCTTCTGCCCGCCGCTAAGCTCCGCGCATTTTTTCGCGAGCATTTCCCCGTCCAGTTTGAACGCGCTGCATATCTTGCTGAAATTCTCGTCCGTCTCATACCCGTCCTTCGCCAGAAACTCGTCCATAAGCTGTGCGTACTTTCCGCCGAATTCCATGCGTTCTTCCAACCTGCGCAGCTGACGCTCGATGTCAAAAATCGGCTGCTGCGCCTCCTTAATAAACGCCTCGACGGTAACGTCCCCGCCGATATCCGATTCCTGCTCCAGATACCCAAGCGAGA
>Ga0209755_10001077_pt1 | contig 45305 bp, 38 predicted proteins | sample TergutCo191P1_FD_187301 | JGI IMG/M metagenome (GOLD analysis project Ga0209755, IMG submission 187301) | Cornitermes sp. P1 segment gut microbial communities from Petit-Saut dam, French Guiana - Co191P1 (SPAdes) (version 2) | ecosystem: Host-associated > Arthropoda: Insects > Digestive system... | reverse complement strand
AAACTGGCGAGGGGCAAGGTGGGGGTGTTGTTCCTGCCGCCGTACTCGCCTGACTACAACCCCATAGAGAAATCCTGGGCGAACATGAAGCGGTTCCTCCGCGACAACCTGCGGGATTTTTTCATGGTCGATTTTGTCGTTTACGAATATTTTGCTTTGAGAAATTTAGCTTAATTCACTATATGTGGATTGACGGAAACGCACAGGCTGGTTTTCGCAGTCATCTTGAAAATGAGTTTTCGTCTATTAATGTGTTTAATCTTAGGGGGAATCAACGGACGAGTGGCGAATTGAGCAGGAGGGAAGGCGGCAAGGTTTTTGGTTCGGGTTCTCGCACTCCAATTTCCGTAACGCTATTGGTGAAGAAGCCGAACCAGAAAACGGAAAAGGCGGCGATTAATTATTACGACATAGGCGATTATTTAAGCCGAGAGAAAAAACTGGAGATGATAAAAGGCTTTTCGTCTATCCGTAATATTGACTGGGTTACGCTAACACCAGACAAACACAATGATTGGATAAACTTTAGGAATGATATCTTTAGTTCATTTATTCCGATTGGAGACAAGAAAGAAGAAACGCATAATACATATTTTGCTTCAAGATATAGTCGCGGCATTGCAACGGCGAGAGACCAGTTTTGTTGGAATTATTCCGAAAGCCTGTCGACAAAAAACATAAACACGATAATCGATTTCTATAATGAGCAACGCAGGGCATATCATGTTGCCAAAGAGAAGGACGACAAGCTAAAGCTAGAAAGTTTTGTAACCTATGATTCTACGAAAATTACATGGAATAGGGGATTCAAGCAAGACCTTGAAAGAGGCATGGAATTTAATTTCAGTGCCGAAAATATATATAAAGGTCTTTATCGACCGTTCTGCAAACAACACATATATTTTACGAAAGAGTTGAACGATATGACCTATCATATGACAAAATTATTTCCAGCACAGGGGTATCAAAATATTGTTATATGTGTTTCTGGTCTAGGTGGAAGCAAGGATCATTCTACCTTAATAACCAATATGGTGCCAGACCTAAATATTCTAGACGCAGGGACTCAATGCTTCCCCTTTTACTGGTACGAAAAGAAAGATAAAATCCAGGGCGGACTTTTCGAAAAGACCGAGGACGAATATATCCGTCAAGATGCAATATCGGACTTCATCCTTGATCAGGGAAAAACCAGATACGGCCCCAAGGTAATAAAAGAGGACATCTTCTATTACGTCTACGGCATACTCCACAGCCCCGAGTACCGCAAAACCTTTGCCAACGACCTCAAGAAAACACTCCCACGCCTGCCCCTCGTGGAAACCCCCACCGACTTCTGGGCTTTCGCCGAGGCAGGCCGCAAACTGGCGAACCTGCACCTCAACTACGAAGACCAGCCGCCGCCAAAGGAAGTGCTGGTAAACGGCAAACCCGTTTCCAGCCTTTCGCTCCCCGATGGACAATTAGCCGTGAACAAGATGGAATTCCCGGCGAAAGGGCAGAAGGACACGATACTTTACAACCCCCACGTAACCATATCCAACATCCTGGCCAAAACCTACGACTATATCGTCAACGGCAAACCCGCCATCGAGTGGATCATGGAGCGCTACGCCGTCACCACCCACAAGGAAAGCGGCATCAGGAACGATCCCAACGATTGGGGGCGGGAAAATGGCGATCCCTGGTACATCTTGGACTTGCTTTTGTCGGTGATTTCGGTTAGCATGAGGACAGTGGATATCGTGGCAGGGTTGCCAAAGGTGGAGTGGGGGTGAAATAATGGTATCGGAAAAACAATTTTGTTTGACGATAGAAATAAAATACAAAAACGTTATTTCTTTACTTGATTTCAAGCAATCGTTGGAAGGGTGGTACAATCAGTATAACGAACATTTATTCAAGGCCAACATACCGAATGATGAAGAGACATTATTCATACAGGAAGTAAGATCTGGAAGCATAATTGTAGAATTTGTTTCATCAATTATACCATTACTTAGTGATGTAAGTACAATTACATCTTTTTATATTTCAATGAAAAATCTCATTGATTGGTTGATCGCAAAAAATGGTAAAAAACCCAAGTGCAGCATAGAGGAACTCGAAGCTCTTAAACAAATAATTGCACCGATCAAGACTAACGATAATAGTATTAATTTTTATATTGAGGGCAATAAAAATACGGTGGTAATTATCGACAAAGAAAAAGCGCAGAAGATCAACAGACGTGTTAATGAAGAGCTAATGAACTTACCTGTAAAAATTGAAAAGGAACCCATCTCAGAATCGTCAAACAAAGAAAAAGTTTTGCTTAAATTCAAACAAGTAGAAGGTAGTAATAATAATGTTAATAAAAACACAAAAGGTGTGATAAGTGAAATTGATAATAAACCACATCCTGTTTTGTTTGAGAAGGGCATAAAACACACAATTGTACACGGGGCAGACAATCCGCTTATGAAAAATTACCTAGTGGATGTTAAAGTACACCAAGAGAATGGAGGGATCAAAGCATATACGGTTCTAAATGTAATTGACTCGTATGACAATGCCAGTGAGGGGCACATGGAAAATTCGCTTTTTCCGTAAACTTATGGCATGGATGAAGAGTTGCTAGGGCAAAATGATATCATGAAAAGTATTATTGTAATGTAGATGAGAGGTATTAGAATATAATGATCAGAGAAGCCTATTATTCGCAAAGAAATGGATTCAATACCATGGATAATAAGCTGGACTTAGATCAACTGAAAGATTTGTTCCAAACTATTTTTGTGCAATTATACAGAGATAATTATTTCATAGAAAAAATAGGAGGATTTAATCTGGGGAATTATTATGAAGGTGATCTTGGAGATGAGGAATTTATTCAATCACTGCTTTTTTTGAAGTTAAGAAAAAAATCGTTGTGGCCAATATATAGTTACATTAACCAATATGATGAAGATGATTTATTTGATATTATTGAATTTTGTTATGATAATATATCCAAACCTATGTATACAGAGGAAACTTATTTTCTGGGATACAATAAAGAGGAAGGGCAAGGGGAATACAGGCAAAAAATAAACGTACAGTTGAAGGACTATGCTGATGGTTATGAAATTGACATAGCTGGGAATATTGTCAGGCTTATACAAGATGGGCTTTTGCAACTCGTTGAAAAAGAACCCCCTACTGAAAATGAAGAAATAGGGCAAAAGATAGAGCAGGCTATAAGAACTTATCGTAAACGTCATTCCACTATACTTGATAGGAAAGAAGCTGTGAGGCATTTAGCAGATATTCTTGAAAAACTAAGACCCAAAATGAAGGATAAACTCCCACGCAAAGATGAAAGTGATTTATTTAATATCGTCAATAATTTTGGAATTCGCCATAGTAATGATGCCAGAAAAATGACTACGATGGAAATATCTGGACAAGTTGGATGTTTCATTATTATCTCGCTACAGTTCATGCGTGTCTACGATTGATCGGAAAGGAGTAGAAATACAATGAATGAAACTCACCGTGAGAAAAACTTCTTGGTCGTTGCGGCAGTAGAGGAATATACCAGACGGCATGGTATATCCGCAAGCGAAACATTGGAGTTTTTTCTAAAGTTTGGCGTAACCGAAACGATACGCCAATGCTATGAGACGCTTCATACCCAAAGCATAGATGAGTGCGCTTCATTTGCAGAGGACATTTTGAAAAGGAAAGATGTATGATCCTCTGCCATGGTTTAAACGCTTTGGTTGTGATAGCATTTTCTTCTGTGAGTTTGAATTTTTACCTTCTCCCAGCAGTTATTTTAAGCTTGCTTTTATCGCTAACATCGGTTAGTATAGGAACGGTGAATACTGCGGCAGAATTGCCAAAAATGTAGCATATGTGAGGTTAAGGAGAAATATAGGTGGATTTAAAAGGTATAAAAATACAGAAACTGTTTGGGCAGTTTGATTATACGATTTCTCTAAATCAGGAAGATGGGATAACCATACTTTCTGGCCCAAATGGGTATGGTAAAACAACGATACTAAATATTATATATAATTTTTTCAAACAAAATTTCTTTTTCTTCCAAAGGTTGATTTTTGATGGTATAATTTTCTATTTTTCCGAAGATAAGAGTGTTGCTGTGACAAGGGAAGTTTTGGTGCAATTTGTTCAAAGTGCTCAAAATATAAATGGTCAACAACGAGAAATAGCACAGGTTCATCCTTTCATAAATATACGCTTAGACCTCAAGCATGGGAAAAAATTGTTTGAAAGTTACCTGTTCGATTCTTTTGCTGAAGACAAGATTTTTTTTAATATTTCAAAAATGTACCCATCAATGCAAAGAATATCTCAGACTATTTTATTGGATTCCAATACTGGGATTCAATCAGCAATAGAAAATTTCATGTTGCAGATTCCACAGGAAACGCTTGCGATTATTAATGGTTTTTCAAAAAACAATAATCAGATACATCAATTGGTGTCGATTTTGTCTTCTGTGAACGTCTTTCTCATCGAAGAACAAAGGCTTTTAAAACCTATTAAGGTACTTGACACATTTTCCAATTCGAACAAAAACAATTCTTCGATTTCTTACACTGTTCAAAATTATGCTATGGAATTAAAAGAATTAATTCATCGAAAGCAGGCAGAGGCATTTCAAGAGTCACAAAAATTGGATAATTCCTTTCCAAACCGCTTAATGCAAAATGTAAAACGTTTATCTTTTGAGGAATTTAACTCTAGGTTTATGGCACTAATTGAAAAACAACAGTATCTACAAAAATTTGGAATAACAATTTCAAATATACAAACACCAGAATTTTTCAATGAAAGTAAATCTGATGTATTATCAGTATATCTTGACGATGCGGAAAAGAAGGCCTGTTTTTTTGATGATTTAGTAGAGAGAATAAATCTATTCGTTGCAATGATTAATGAGAAAAAATTTGCGCATAAGCAAATCGTAATTAATAGTCATTCTGGATTTAGTTTTATCACAAATGAAGGAAATGAATTGGGTCTTATCTCGTTGTCTTCTGGCGAACAACATGAAGTTGTTGTACTGTATGAATTATTGTTTAGAACAGAACCCAATGCTCTTATCCTTATTGATGAGCCAGAGATCTCATTGCATGTTTCATGGCAAAAGGCTTTTATCAAAGATTTGCTTTCAATATCTAAAATTAACCCTATTTCATTCTTACTTGCAACCCATTCCCCTCAAATAATTAATGGTCGATGGGATTTAACTACGGATTTATATGAACTTATAAATGGCGAGGAATCTTCAGACCGTGAGTAATAGTTTACGAGGTTCTTTGAATGCAAGAGATGCAATTGATCTGATTATCCTGTCGTTGAGAAGCGACGCAGGAAAGAACCTTATTTATATTTTGGTCGAAGGGCAGGATGACTGCAAAATATATGGCAAATTATTTGACCAAAGTAAGGCATGCGTGGAATGTGCCAATGGCAAGGGACAGGTGTCTGTTGCGTTAAAAGAATTGAATGATATTACGAAACAAGTTTTTGGTATTTGTGATGCTGATTTCGGGCATTTGCAAAATACTCTACCATCATTCCAGAATTTGTTTTTTACTGATTTTCATGATATAGAAATGACTATGCTTTCAGTGGATGGTGTTTTGGGCAATACCCTGGCAGAGTGTCGCTTCTTGGGTGAGACGCAGGTAATATTGCAGAAAGCACTTGAGGAAACGAAATTTATAGGGTATGTACGATGGTTCAATGAGATCAAAGGTATTGGATTGGATTTTCAAAAAACCAAAAGGCTTGGCGGCTTTTTTAGATCATCAAATAATGCTATTTCATTGGATGAGAATGCTTATTTGGATGCGTTAAACATGAGGTCAAAATATAAAACCAAAGCTGTGATATTGTCTGACATTACGCATTTTATACAAACACATAACACCGAGGATATATTTAACTTGTGCAATGGTCATGATGTAACTGCTTTTATGGCATTGGTCATTGAGGGTAAAACTTCGCATGACCAACTTTGTTCTTTTCTTCGTGTATCGTTTAACGTCCATTATTTTCGTAAGACAAAGTTGCATGATGATATACTCAAATGGCAAACCGAACATGGCTTTTCTGTGCTTCTTGCAGAAGGAGGTTCCTGATGGCCTTGCCTCGTGGTTGTGCTTTTTTTTAGTCAATACAGCACAATCCATATGCCCCAGAACCAAGGCGAGGGGAGAGATTTCTCCCCTGCCCTATAACATCACTCTCACGCCATCGACTACCCTCAATGAAAACCACCCCAACGAGTTCCCGTCTCCACGCTTACACGCAGGGGAATGCTTAATGTCATGGCCTTCTCGGTTTTGTTCCGTGAGTTTATCGTTCGAATGTAGCGGCGGCGGCCCAGTATCGTGGACGCATAGCCGCAGTCCTCGGTTTTCGAGATAAGCTCCTCGATGAAACGCCGCACGCCTGAATATGTGTTAAAATAAGCCTCGATAAATTTTGACGCATCGCTGCGGCTGATTCCAAGCTCGTTGGCAAGGCGGAATGCACTCATCCCGTACATCACGCCGAAGTTGATTGTCTTGGCGATGCGCCGCTGATCGTTTTTTACTTGCTCCTCGGGCGTTCCGAAGATTAGGGCGGCGGTACGGGCGTGGACATCCGTGCCATCCCTGAAGGCGGCGATCAGGTTTTCGTCCTGCGAAAGATGGGCCAGTATCACAAGCTCTATCTGGCTGTAGTCTGCGGAAACCAAAAGGCAACTGGGGCTGGCGATGAATGCCTCTCGGATGCGGCGGCCTTCCTCGGCACGGACGGGGATGTTCTGCAGGTTTGGCTCGCGGCTGGAAAGGCGGCCCGTTGCGCTTCCGCATTGGTCAAAGTTTGTATGCAGCCGTCCCTCCCCATCCGCCATGCCGGCAAGGGTGTCAACGTAAGTCGATTTTAGTTTTGACAGGGTACGGGGTCTTCACGGGTGAGGCTGTGTCAAAACCCCAAAAATACCCAAATTTCATGAAATGGCAGATGAAAAATGATGAAAACAGGCGAAAACAATGGTAAACGTTCCTGTTTGTCGTATGAAGATTTAGGCGAAAAATAGTTTTGACACAGCCTGGGGTGTCAGACACTCGTTCTATCATAATCTTATCGAAGTAGGAAGCAAACGAAACCGCATCTACCGCCCTGTCCCCCGTTGATGTAAACTACTTCCGCTTGAACTTCCTCACCCATGCCCAAAATATTGCACATTTCAAACCTCGATACAAGGATCCTGTATCAATTCCCATCACACGCTGTAAAACATCTCCCCGTACACCGGAAACGGCCAGTGCTTTCTTGACACCAGCGTTTCCAGTTCATCGACCGTTACCCGCAGATCTGACATGGCCGCAAAAACATTGTCCCGATAAAAAACCGCCTTGGCCAAAATCTCCCTGTCGGCCTCGGGTTCGCCCAAGGCCTTTTCAAGCGTGGTTAGTTTTTTTAACAGACTTGCCGACAGTTTCGAGATGCTGCTCAACAAGTGCGTTTCCAGCGAGGTATCGTAGCCCCGTGTGCCGCCCAAGGCCAGCTTGCGCTGCATGAGTTCCGCAAGCTCGTTCTGGTAGCCGATGCAGGCTGGGACTATGCTCGCCTTGACGACCTCCAACATGCTCAGCGCCTCTATGTGAATCGTCTTGCAGTACGCCTCCATGCGAATCTCGTAACGGGAATGCATCTCCTGTTCGGTAAAGACGCTGTGCCCGGTGTAAAGGCCGACGATCTTCCCGGAAATAAACTGCGGAAGCGCATCGACGGTGTTCCTTAAGTTCGACAGCCCTCGCCGCTCAGCCTCGGCTACCCATTCGGCACTGTAGTTGTTGCCGTTAAAGATGATGCGTTTGTGTTTACCGACAGTTTCCCTGACAAGAAAGGCCAGATCCGAGGTGAAGTCCTTGGACTGTTCCAAAGTGTCCGCAAACTCACGCAGAACCTCGGCAACTGTGGTGTTGAGCGCAATGTTAGGCCCGGCAATCGAGAACGCCGAGCCGAGCATCCTAAACTCGAACTTGTTCCCGGTAAATGCAATGGGCGAGGTGCGGTTGCGATCCGTCGTGTCCTTTGGGAAGTGCGGAAGGACGGTAACGCCGATTTCCATCTGGGGTTTTTCCTTGCCCCGATAGTCCGCGCCGGATTCAATCGACCCAAGGATTTCCGTAAGCTCGTCGCCAAGAAACATCGACACGATTGCCGGCGGTGCCTCGTTCGCCCCAAGCCTGTGATCGTTGGCCGCACTCGCCGCCGAAATCCGAAGCAGATCCTGGTACTCGTCCACGGCCTTGATCATCGCAACAAGGAACAGCAGGAACTGCGCATTCTCGTAAGGTGTCTCGCCGGGCTCCAGAAGGTTGGTGCCGGTATCGGTGGCAAGCGACCAGTTGACGTGTTTGCCGCTTCCGTTGACCCCGGCGAAGGGCTTTTCGTGGAGCAGGCAGGTAAGGCCGTGGCGCTTGGCAACACTCTTGAGCATCTCCATCGTAAGCTGGTTGTGATCGGTGGCGATGTTGGTCGTGGTGAAAAGCGGCGCAATCTCGTGCTGGGCCGGGGCGGTCTCGTTGTGCTTGGTCTTGGCGTAAACCCCGACCTTCCACAGTTCCTCCTCTAGCTCCTTCATGAAGGCGGCAATCCTGGGCTTTATGCTGCCAAAGTAGTGGTCGTCCAGTTCCTGCCCCTTGGGCGGACGCGCCCCGAACAGCGTCCTTCCGGTGTAGACCAAATCGGGACGCTGCAGGTACATCTTAGTGTCGATAAGAAAATATTCCTGCTCCGCACCGACGGTCGTGATTACCCGCTTGGCGGAAGTGTTGCCGAAAAGCCTGAGTATGCGAAGCGCCTGCCTGTCGATGGCTTCCATGGAGCGGAGCAGGGGGGTCTTCTTGTCCAAGGCCTCGCCGCTGTACGAGCAGAAGGCTGTGGGGATATACAGGCTGCCGTCCTTGACGAAGGCGTAGGATGTGGTGTCCCAGATTGTGTAGCCCCTCGCCTCGAAGGTGGCACGAAGCCCCCCGGATGGGAAACTCGATGCGTCCGGTTCCCCACGTATAAGCTCCTTGCCGGAAAACTCCATTATGATCCGCCCGTCCCCGGTGGGCGATATAAAGCTGTCGTGTTTTTCCGCCGTGGCCCCGGTCATGGGCTGGAACCAGTGGGTAAAATGCGTGGCTCCTTTTTCGACTGCCCATTCCTTCATGGCGTTTGCCACGACGTTGGCGATGTCAAGCTCAAGATGGGTGCCCTGCGACATCGTTTTTTTCAGGGCCTTGTAAATGTCCCTTGGAAGGCGAGACCGCATCACAGATTCGTTGAAGACCATGCTCCCAAACAGGGTCGAAATGTCCTTCATCCCGAGTTCCTCCCGTTATAGCAGGGTAACGCCGGCGGCATTACAGCCGGACAGTGTCTCTTCGTCCCATATCGACACCTGCACCTCGCCGATGTGCGCTTTCCGCAACAGGAGCATACACAGCCTCGACTGCCCTATGCCGCCGCCTATCGTTAGCGGCAGTTTCCCTTGGAGCAGCATTTTGTGGTATGCCAATACCCGGCGGTCGTCGCACCCGGCTTTTGTTAGCTGCTCGTCCAGCGATTTTTCGTCAACACGAATTCCCATCGAGGAAATCTCGATGGCGGTACCAAGCACCTCGTTCCAGAACATTATGTCGCCGTTCAGCGCCCAGTCGTCGTAGTCCGGCGCCCGTCCGCCGTGCCTGTTTCCGGATTTAAGGGTGCCGCCAATCTGCATTATGAACACGGTTTTATGTTCCCTGACATATTCGTCCTCCCGTTCCTTCGGCGTTAGGTCGGGATACTTGTCCTCAAGCTGCTGCGCCGTGACGAATTTGACGTTCCTTGAAAGGCTCGTGGTCAGAGCCGGAAACATCCCATTCAGGCTTTCGGCGGTGTCGCAGATTGCGCCCACGATTGCGGCAACCGTGCTTTTCAGGGTTTCCTCGTTACGGGACCGGCGGTCGATCACCTTTTCCCAGTCCCACTGGTCAACGTAAATGGAATGGAGGTTGTCCATGTCGTCGTCCCGCCGAATCGCGTTCATGTCGGTGTACAGGCCCTCGCCGAGGGGAAAGCCGTACCGATACAGGGCCATGCGTTTCCATTTCGCCAGCGACTGGACGATCTGCGCGTTTGTCCGTGTTTCCAGGATGTCGAATTCCACCGGGCGTTCCACGCCGTTAAGGTTGTCGTTAAGTCCCGTTTCGGGATCGACGAAGAGCGGTGCGGACACGCGCTTAAGGCTAAGGGCGCGGGACAGTTTGTCCTCGAACACCCTTTTGATGCTTCCTACCGCGGTCTGGGTTTCGTACAGCGACAGAACGGACGAGTAGCCTTTCGGGACAAACAGCTTTGACATAACAGCTCCTAATATTTGGGAGAGTGGGTGATAAAAAGTGCTTAGTGGCTAGCGGCCAGTGGATAAAGGACACCAACCACCGATCACTAGCCACTAAGCACCCTCCCAGTAGACCCTAAAGTTTTTTTTTTTTCAAGCGCATAACCGGCGCCTGCTTTTTTCCTTGATTTGTGGAGCCGGGGGTCTTATCTTGTATGCATAAAGGTTTATATTCCATTCGTAATCCAAGGAGGAGGACGGCATGAATTTGAAGAGAGCGAAAGAGCTATCCCTTAGGAATCCTGGCATAGAAGCCTTGCTTTGGGAAAGCAGGCGTTTGCTGGAAAAAAGCGGGGCAACGGGCTTGTCCATTGTCGAGCCAAAGGCCTCGGTTGGATTTTCCCCCGAAATAAGGGAAATATTTGAAAATTTGTCGGGGGCGATTAAAAAATACCAAGACAAGGTCAGTTACGATATCATGAAGTACCAGCTTGCAAACAAGGCCCTTCGTACCGCTTTGTGGGACATGGAAGTGATTGCCGGAGATCCCGTCAATCCCAACAACACGTTCATCTGGTCGGAGGACTTTCGCAGGATGCTGGGCTTCACGAGCGAAATCGACTTTCCGAACAAGCTTAGCAGTTGGAGCGACCGCCTTCATCCCGAAGACAAGGAGATGGCTATAAACGCGTTCGCAAGCCACATGCTGGATTTTTCGGGGAGAACCCCTTTCGACGTCAAGTATCGCCTAAAATTAAAGAACGGCACCTACGGATTTTTCAGGGCCACGGGCGATACCATACGCGACAATAAAGGGGTGCCCCTACGTGTAGCCGGGCTTTTGCTGAACCTGGCGGAAGAGAAAAGGATCGAGGAACTCGACAAACAGCTAATGGTAAAGGTCAAACAGGACATGGAGTTTATCGGTAATATTACCAAACTTGTGACCGACTTCGATGAAAGCATAGACAATCAGACAAGGGCCGTCGAGGAATCGTCCCAAAAGACCGAACATATGCTGGCTTCCCTTAAACATGTTTCCGAGATTTCGCAGCAGGAACAGGAATCCATAAAACGTTTGCTGAACAACACCACGCGGGTCCAGGATGCCATGCAGGGAACCAGGCAGTCTGTCCATGTCATTTCCGAATTGGTGGAGGGCATAAGTTCCGCGATTCAGATAATAAGCTCGATTGCCGCAAACACCAACCTACTGTCGATGAACGCCGCAATCGAGGCCGCCCATGCGGGGGATGCGGGAAAAGGCTTCGCTGTGGTGGCCGACGAGATACGCCGCCTTTCGGAAAGCACCCGGGCAAATTCGATTGACATTTCCCGGACGCTTAAGAACATTATTGACGGGATAGCCCTTACCTCGAAACAGTCCGACGAAACCGACAAATGTATTGGCGAAATATCGAAGGAGATAAACGTCTTCGCCACGGTCATTACCGATATCATTAAGACCTTTAGCAAACTGTCGGAGGAAAGCCATGAGATCGCCGTGGTGTTCAGCAAGCTTAAATCGCAGACCGCATCTTTCAAAACGGGTTATTCCCACATGGTGTCGATAAACAAGCAGCTTGTCTCGACGATGAACGACATCGCCTCCAGGCGGGCGAGTTGAGAACAAGAACCGCCGTTGTACAGGAACGTACAACGGCGCGTTGGGATCGATTAAAACTAACCGGGATTTAATCAGTGCTTCCTTGGGGCTTTACCTTACATCACCTTGGCAAATGCTGTACCATAACTTCATCAGCATGAAAACCAGAAAATTTGTCTACCGATGCTCCTCCTGCGGCCACGAGGAACCCAAATGGCTGGGTCGTTGCCCCGAGTGCGGCGAATGGAACACCCTTGTCGAAACCGCCGCCGCCCCGCCCCCTGGCACCAAGGGCGGCAGGCGGGAAGCCAAACCCATGCCCCAGACCTGGCCGCTTGCCTCGGTGGAAAGCAAGGAAGGTGGGCGAATCTCCTCCGGAATTGCGGAGCTTGACCGTGTGCTGGGCGGCGGTATCATGAGGCGTGGTGCCGTCCTAGTGGGGGGCGAACCGGGCATAGGCAAGTCAACCCTGCTCTTGCAGGCGGCGGCGGCGGCCAAAATCAAAAGCCGGGTGCTGTACGTCTCGGGCGAGGAGTCCGCCGGGCAGATAAAGCTACGGGCGGATAGATTGGGTCTGGAAGAAACGGGCAACATCGAGCGGATAGAGGTAATCTGCACGGGCAACCTGGCGGATATCGAAACGGCCCTGAATGCGGTAAAACCTTCCCTTGTAATGGTAGATTCGGCGCAGACGCTTTTCTCGGCGGATGCTGGGTCGGTGCCCGGAACCGTCAGCCAGATGAAGTTCTGTTCCTTCGAGCTGGTGTCCTGGGTAAAGGAACACGACGCGGCGCTTTTCCTGGTGGCCCACGTCACCAAGGAAGGGCTCATTGCCGGGCCGAAAACGCTGGAGCACCTGGTGGACACGGTGCTGTACTTCGAGCAGAACGACAAAACGGCGGGGCTTTCGGAAGGAAGGGATTGCCGTTTCCTTCGGGCATCGAAAAACCGCTTCGGGTCGGTGGACGAAATCGGCATTTTCACCATGGGGGATAAAGGGCTTGTGCCGGTGGAGGATACGGGTACGCTCTTTCTCGTGCGGCGCGAGGGGGAAGTGCCGGCCGGGGTTGCGACGGCGGCTGTGCTGGAAGGCTCCAGAACCATACTCGTGGAGATTCAGGCCCTTACCATTCCGGCCAAGGGGGCGGTAAGCCGGGTTTTCGCCGACAAAATCGATTCGGGCAGGGTTTCCCGGGTGGCTGCGTCCCTGGAAAAGCACCTGGGGCTTAGGCTTTCCGACCAGGATCTATACATAAACGTGGCCGGGGGTATCCGAATTACCGAGGTTGGCGTGGAGCTTGCCCTTGCCTTCGCGCTTTATTCGGCACGTACCGGCCTTGCCTTGCCGGCAGGCCTTGCCATAAGCGGCGAGCTTTCCCTAACTGGGGAACTTAGGCCCGTTAGCAGGCTTGCAGGGCGGATCAAAACGGCCCGTGGGCTTGGTTTTCCGGTTTTCCTTGGCCCCCAAGACGGCCAACCGCAGGAGAACGGGGAAAATGCGGGGCTTAAGGCTGCCAGCGATATTAAAACCGCCGTCGGGCTTATTTACGCATAAGGGTATGCGCCAAAAACCGAAGTTGTATGATTCTGATTTTTTTTCAAAATATGGACCACAGCACGCACAAAATATCGTGCAGTTTTCTTCAAATTATGCTTGACAGTGCTATAAAGGTATTGTAGTGTATAGTTTAGGGGGTTTTCTCGGGGGCATGGCTTCCGACAGGCTCCCAAGATTTTAGGAAAACAGGCCGTTTGGCTGGTTTTTTCCATGATCGCTTATGTTTTTGCGATAGGTTCTAAAAATTGTAGGTACTTGTTTGAAAGTTGTTCAGAAAAGCCCGCTTTGCTTGGGACGGGCACCGAATTTATGTTTAGGGGTTTTACCTTCGTCTACTCGCCTCACTTTCTGCCTTTGCCTTTCTATACAATTTCAACCAAAGCATCTTATCTTCCCTTGTCGGTTTGACAGGGGGGGTTTGAGTCGCCCACTTATGCGGGCGTGAATATATGGATACATTGTATCAAACGTGCCCGGACGCATACCGGGAAAGGACTTTTTTCGATGGCCAAGAAACTGTATGTCGGGAACCTCTCCTACAACACCACCGAGGATAGCCTGCGGAATATTTTCGCGGCTTATGGCAACGTCGCATCCGCAAAAATCATCATTGACCGAGATACCGGCAATTCCAAGGGGTTCGGTTTTGTCGAGATGGGTTCCGATGAGGAGGCGAGTGCAGCCATTGCAGGGACAAACGGGACGGAAGTCGATGGGCGGCAGATCCGCGTCAACGAGGCAATGGACAAACCCCGCCGCGATGACCGCTCGGGCGGGAATCGCTGGTAGTTGCCACGTTCCGTCTGCATTAGGCAGGACGGTTTTTCGATCCGTCACGTGGAACCTCTAAAAGCCCTACCTGGGTTTTTAGAGGTTCCTTGTATCTTTTTCCCAATTGCACGGGCAGTTTGTCCTATGTCTGGATATTGAAAAAAATAGTTTGTAACAACCTAGCGTTACTGCGTACACTGTATAAAGGCAAGGGGCAAATTGTGGAGGATGATTCATGCACGCTGTTTTGGAAAGGCTGGAAAAAATCGGCATAGTGCCGGTGATTAAGATTGACGATGCGGAAAAAGCCGTTCCCCTGGCAAAGGCACTGGCGGCTGGTGGCATTCCCTGCGCCGAGCTTACGTTTAGGACGGCACAGGCTGCACAGGCCATAAAACGGATAACCCAGGAAGTGCCCGAAGTGTTGGTTGGTGCCGGAACGGTGCTGACCCCGGGGCAGGTTGACCAGGCCATTGAAGCCGGGGCGCAGTTCATCGTTAGCCCCGGCCTTAACCCGAAAGTCGTTGCCTACTGCGTTCAGAAAGGGGTTCCCATTACCCCTGGATGTTCCTCCCCTTCCGATATAGAGCAGGCCCTGGAGCTAGGCCTTGATGTGGTGAAATTTTTCCCGGCGGAACAGGCCGGGGGTCTTGAGTATATAAAAGCCATTTCCGCCCCATACTCCTCCCTTAAGTTCATGCCAACAGGTGGTATCAATGCGAACAACATTAGCAAGTACATCGCCTTTGAAAAAATTCTAGCCTGCGGCGGTTCCTGGATGGCTGGCACGGATCTTATCGATGCGGGCAATTTCGAGAAGATAAGGGTCCTTTCCAGGGAGGCCATGCAGACCATGCTTGGCTTTACCCTTGCCCATGTCGGCATAGGCACGAAGGACGAGGAAGGGGCCATGAAGGCGGCGAATTTCTTTAGTGCCATGTTCGGCTTTCCGATCAAGGACGGGAACAGTTCCGTTTTTGCAGGCGATGGGATCGAGGTGCTGAAAACGGACGCACCTGGTACCAAGGGGCACATTGCCATCGGCACTAACAGCGTTTTGCGTGCCGTTGCCTACCTGGAACGCAAGGGCCTTGCCTTTGACCATGCCAACGCAAAAAAGGACGCAAAGGGAAACGTCTTCGCAATCTACCTGAAAGATGAGGTTCTCGGCTTTGGCGTACATCTGCTGCAAAAGAAATAAGGAGTCATAATTTATGGAAAGGGTTGTAACATTTGGGGAAATCATGCTTAGGCTTGCGCCGGAAGGGTATTACCGCTTTGTGCAGTCGCAGTCTTTCGCTGCGACCTACGGCGGCGGCGAGGCAAATGTTGCCGTCTCCTTGGCAAACTTCGGCATGGATGCCGCATTTGTAACGAAGCTGCCGAAGCACGAAATCGGGCAGGCTGCGGTAAACAGCATTAGGCAGTTCGGCGTTGACACCTCGAAAATCGTGAGGGGCGGCAAGCGGGTTGGCATTTACTTCCTGGAAAAAGGTGCTTCCCAGCGGCCTTCCAAAGTCATCTACGACCGTGCCGATTCCGCCATAGCGACCGCCGCCGCTGGGGACTTTGACTGGGACGCAATTCTGGACGGGGTTCGCTGGTTCCATTTTACCGGCATAAGCCCAGCCCTTTCCGATAGTGCGGCGGCCATCACCCTTGATGCCCTCAAGACGGCAAAGAAAAAAGGTGTTAGCGTTTCGTGCGATTTGAACTACCGCAAAAACCTATGGTCCAAGGAAAAGGCCGGCGAGGTGATGGGCAGGCTTATGCCTTTCGTTGACCTCTGCATTGCCAACGAGGAAGACTCCGCCGACGTGTTCGGCATTCACGCAAAGAACACCGACATTACTTCTGGAAGCATAAGCCACGATGGGTACAAGGAAGTGGCCAAGGCCCTGATTGACCGTTTTGGTTTCAAAAAAGTTGCCATAACCCTGCGTGAATCGATTAGCGCCAACGACAACAACTGGGCGGCCATGTACTGCCAGGACGGGGAGTTCTACTTTTCACGGAAGTACGCCATGCACATCGTTGACCGGGTTGGCGGCGGCGACAGTTTCGGCGCCGGGCTTATCTATGCGAACCTTAAAGGCCTTGGCCCGCAGGAAAGCGTTGAGTTCGCCGTTGCCGCAAGCTGCCTTAAGCATTCAATCGAGGGCGATTTTAACCAAGTCTCGGTGGACGAGGTAATGAAACTTGCCGGCGGCGATGCCTCGGGCAGGGTGCAGCGTTAAACGCAAATGCGCCTGAGTTAAGGCTTTTGGGAAGGAGCGATGCTCTATGGTAAGGCACATTGTAACTTGGAATTTCAAGGACGGGTTTTCCGATGCCGAAAACGAGTGGAATGCCTTGGCAATCAAAAAGGAGTTGGAAAACCTAAAAGGGACGATAGAGGGCATTGTTGAGTTGGAAGTTCACATCAATGCCTTGGCCTCAAGCAGCAAAGACATTGTTTTGAACAGCTTGTTTGCAAGCGAAGAAGCGCTGGCGGCATACCAAGCCCACCCCGACCATAAAAAGGTGGGCGAGCTTGCCGCAAAGTTTTTGCAAAACCGCGCCTGCATTGATTATTCGTGTTGATTCGTGCTGAGGGTTTTCCTTAAATTTCCAAAACACATTCTGAACGCTGGGCTTCCCTGGGATACTGGACTTTGCTTTAACATGATGCTATGCTCTAACCAGCCTGGGGGGAGATATGCACAAATATAAAGCCAAGGGGACCTGCGCCAGGGAAATCAATTTTGAGCTTCGGGAAGGCAAGGTTTACGACGTTTCCTTCGTGTGGGGTTGCAACGGTAACCTAAAAGCCTTGGGGATTCTTGCCGAGGGGATGGATGCCGCGGAGCTTGTCAAAAAGCTTAGCGGCTTGACATGCGGCATAAGGAAAACGTCCTGCGGTGATCAATTGGCCAAGGCTGTTGCCAAAGCTCTTGCCGATGATGCTGCCAATGCCACTGAACCGAACAAATGAACCTGCTTTTTCACTGTTGCTGCGCTCCCTGCGCAAGTGCCACCGTCGAAAACCTTTGCGGCGAGGGCATAACGCCGATGCTGTTTTGGTATAACCCCAACATTCACCCATCCACGGAATACCAAAGCCGCCGCGATGCCTTGCTTGCATTTGCCGGGCTCAAAAAACTGCCTCTGGAAACGGCCGACGAATACGGCCTGTACTCTTTTTTGCAGGATATTGGCGGCGAGACCGGGTTTGGAAAACGCTGCGGCATTTGCTACCGTGGGCGGCTGGAACGGACGGCAAGCCGTGCGGCGGAACTTGGCTTTGATGCTTTTGGCACAAGCCTTCTCGTAAGCCCTTACCAACAGCATGATGTCATACGCCGTATTGGCGATGAAGTTGCGGAACGCTACGGCCTGAGATTCCTGTACAGGGATTTTCGGCCATTGTTCAAAGGGGGGCAAACCCAGGCCCGTGCCCTTGGCCTGTATATGCAGAAATACTGTGGCTGCATTTTCAGCGAGGCTGACAGGTATGCAGAAAAGGCAGGCAAACAATTATGAGCAACAAGGTTAAGCCATCGTTTCAACGCCTTGCAATGATTACGGGTACGGATGTCTTGGAAAAACTGCAAGGAACAAAGGTGCTGGTTTTTGGCGTGGGTGGCGTGGGTGGCTGGTGTGCCGAGGCCTTGGTGCGTTCGGGGATTGGGAAAATCGGTATTGTGGATTTTGACACGGTTTGTGAAAGTAATGTAAACCGACAATTGCAGGCAACAAGCCTTACCTTGGGGCGTGTCAAGGTGGAAGTGTTGAAAGAACGTTTGCTGGAAATTAACCCCCAGTGTGGGGTTAGCGCATGGGAGAAATTATTTTCGCTGGAAAGTGCTGGCGAATTTGGTATCGAAAAGGCCGATTACGTTATCGATGCCATTGACAGCATTAGGCATAAGCTGGACTTAATCGAGGCAAGCTGTGCCTCTGGGGTAAAGTTTTTTTCATCGATGGGCATGGCAAGAAAAATGGATCCCACTTGCATCAAAGCTGCCAATATATGGAAAACCAAGGGATGCCCCTTGGCACGGCAGGTTCGTTACGGCCTACGCAAGCGGGGCTTTAAGGGTAACTTTACCGTGGTGTACGGCGATGAATGCTTTGACAATGTTTCTATCGATGCAGGAATGAATGAAAAAGCACAAGTCGGCAAAAAAAAGCCAAACGGCAGTATTGTTACCGTTACCGCCACGGCGGGCATGATCCTGGCAAGCCTGGTAGTGCGTGATGTTTATGCCAACTCGGCGGGTCGAAAATGAGCGGTAGGTTTTTTCGCAGGACAAATGCAAACAGCATCGTGCAGAAACTAACGGTAAAAGCGGTTATGGAACGGGATCTTGTCCGTAAAGGCGACCGTATTCTAATTGCGGCATCTGGCGGCAAGGATTCGACCGTCCTTGCCTGGGCGCTTTCTGCAATACGCCCCGCACTTAAAATCGACTACGAACTTGCCGCATTGCATATTTCCACCGATTTTTGTGCCTGCTGCAAAAAATCCATTCTTGCACAACGCCTTGCCGAATGGGGCATTCCCTTTGTCGATCTTTTTGTGCCGATTGTTGGCAGGCTCAAGGAAGGCGAAAAAATGAACTGTTACTGGTGTTCCACTCAAAGGCGCACCGAACTGCTGAAATATGCCGTGGAAAATGGTTTTAACAAAATTGCACTGGGGCATCACCTGGACGACATTATCGAAACTTTCTTCATGAATCTTTGCGCCAAAGGCAGCATGAGCACAATGCCCATCCTGCTTAGGTACCGCAAATACCCCGTCAGCCTGATCCGCCCACTGGCCTACCTCGAAGAAAGGCAGATCATCGAATGCGCCGACATGCTTAACATACTCAGTGCCGTCTGCACCTGCCCTTACGGGCTCAATTCCAAACGCCGAGACATACGCAGGCGCATCGCCGACTTTACCGGTTCTTCGGGTGCGGTTAAACGGCGTATCCTGGGCGCGATGGCCTCGGGTGATCGGGATTTGCTGGTGGAGTAAAGCGGGAAAGTGAAAACCTGGGCTTCGATAGATCTTTTCGCCGGAATTGGCGGCATAAGGCTTGGGTTCGAGCAGGCTTTCGGCAAAAAGATCCAGACCGTATTTGCCAGCGAATGGGATGCAAATGCCCAAAAAACATATAGGGCCAACTTTGACGATTCTTTTAACATAGCCGGTGACATCACCAAAATTGCCGAAGACGATATTCCAGGGTTTGACATTTGTCTTGCGGGCTTTCCCTGCCAGGCCTTTAGTCTGGCTGGACAACGGAAGGGGTTTGACGACGATTACAAAGGCATGTCCCGTGGCACCCTTTTTTTTGATGTTGTACGCATTTGCGCCAAGCATTCGCCGAAAGTCGTTTTTTGCGAAAACGTTAAAGGCTTGGCTATGCATGACAAAGGTCGCACCTTTACTATAATCAAACGCACGCTTGAGGAAATAGGCTATACCGTACACGACAAGGTGTTAAACAGCAGGGACTTTGGTGTTCCGCAAAACCGCGAAAGGATTTACATCGTGGCTTTTCGCAATGACATTGACAGCTCAAGGTTTTGCTTCCCGTCACCGACGGACTCGGGCAAGCGGCTCCGTGACATAATCGAAAAGGAGCCCGTCTCCGTAAAATACTATTTGAGCAATGTCTACCTGGAAACGCTGCGCCGCCACCGTGCAAGGCACGAGGAAAAAGGGCACGGCTTTGGCTATGAAGTGCGTGGCTGGGATGACATTGCAGGGGCGATAGTCTGCGGAGGTATGGGTAGGGAACGCAACCTAATCACGGACAAGAGGCAAAAAAATTTAAGCCCCGTTACACACATTAAAGGCCATGTCAACAACGAAGGCATCCGCAGGATGACCCCGCGTGAATGGGCAAGGCTCCAGGGTTTTCCTGACACATTTGTATTACCGCTTGCCGACGTGCACCTTTACAAGCAGTTTGGCAATTCGGTTTCCGTCCCGGTGATAAAGGAAATCGCAAAGGGGATTCGGGCTGTGTTGTAACAATGAAACAACGACAAGGTTTGACCAGGCAAGAAGTAAAACTGCCCGCAAAAAAATGGGCTTGCTGGGAACCGAAGCTACTTTCGAAAATCGTTATTGACGTTTCCACCAAAAGCGTGTAAGATTTTACCTATATGAGGCCAAAAACCACCTTGCACAGAGACAGACTTCTCGCGGAACAGAACAGAACAGAACAGAACAGAACAGAACAGAACAGAACAGAACAGAACAGAACAGAACAGAACAGAACAGAACAGAACAGAACAGAACAGAACAGAACAGAACAGAACAGAACAGAACAGAACAGAACAGAACAGAACAGAACAATTTTGCACGGTTGATCTGGCTTGTCAAGTACCTAATAGGTCATAATTCGTATTTTTTTCAAACTTTTCCCCCCTTCCCTTGGAAACACCAAGTTGGCCTAGAAAGCCAACCTGAGCCTTACGGTTTAAGCGAAGGGGTTTTATCGAATTATCACGTGAAAGAGATAAATTTGGCAAGGAGAAAATAATGGAAAATCTAACCGATTTGTGCAGGAAGGCTATATATCTATTGGGAGACGCAGAAGGCAAAGCCCAAGATATCATAAACGAAGCGCGCGGGGTTCTTTACAGCAGGGGATATACCGTTGTTGGAAGCGGGAAAAGGTCTGGCGGAACATTTTGGATCGAGATTTCCAGACATAAGGGTTGGATTATCCAACAGATTGGCGAATCTGGACGGGGGCGGCATCGTATACTTGGACCTGACAGTCAATGCTACGCCACAATAAAGAACAAGGAGAAACTGTCGTTGTTTCTCAGTACTATAATCGAGATTGGAAGCAGGCTGGAACAAGAGAAAAAAAGAGCGGGGATGGAAAAGGAAAAGGAAGAGGAGGAAAGGCTACAGCTTGAAGCAGAAAGGCGCGAACGAGAAAGACAGAAACAAGAAGCGGAAAGGCAGCGAATACTCGCAGCGCAATTGCTGGGGGCGGAAAAAGAAAGTGACCAGAGGCCAGCGAAATGCAGGAAATGCGGCGAGCCATTCAATAATGAGGAGGAAGATTATTGTGTGTGTGGCAAAAGACGTTGAGCAAAAAGCGCAAAATATAACGGAGAAAACCCAGGAGGATCCTAAATGATCGAAGCGAGAAAAAAGGTCGTTGGTTTGTGCGAAGCATTAACCGGAAAAGCAAAAGATGCCGCCATCGAGGGCAATGTCGCGGAAAAGATCGCCGCCATTGCAGGCGACGCGCGCGAAAAACAGCTTGTTGTGCCAGTTGTAGGTGCATTCAGTTCGGGGAAATCGACCCTAATCAACAATCTGCTGGGCGAAGATATTCTGCCTGTTGCTATAACACCGGAAACATCCCTTGCCACGGAGTTGCACTATTCGCCCGAGAATTATATCCTGGCGGTAAAGGACGATGGCAGAACCGACCGCTACGGGATAAACGAAATTAAAACAGTGACGGAAAAAGCCAGGGACTACCTTTACGCCCAGCTTTACCTGAACAACGAAAATTTGCGCCAGATTGAACCGCTGGTGCTGGTTGACATGCCGGGCTTCAATTCGCCGCATGATCCGCACAACGATGCAATCACCGCATATATTAACCGCGGGTGTTACTATATTGTGCTTTCCAGCGTCGATAATGGCACCATCACCAAATCGCTTGAACGAAGGCTGCATGAAATCGAGGGCTTCAAACGGGAATTCTCTTTGTTTGTGAGCAAGGCCGACAAGCGCCCAAAGGAGATCGTGGACAAGGTTGTCGCATATTATCAAAGCCAACTTGAGGACAGGTTTGGCAGCACACAAAAAGTCGAATCATTCGGAATGTCCGCAGAGGAAGTGATGAAGTGCCTGGAAAGCATAGACGCGGAGGCGCAGTTCAAAAATATGTACAAGGAACCGCTTTTGGATGTTTGCGATGATGTTATCACAAATATCAATCTGCAGATAAAATCCGCAAAAAACGACGGCGAAAAGCTCCGTTTTGCGGTAGACGAAATGAATCGGAGCAAGGAAAAGCTTAGGAGAAAAGCGTCTTCAAATATCGCCGCCATGAGTGAACGTTATTCTGGGGCTTTTGTCAACGACATTGTAGACGATGTAAGCCGTGCGCTTAACAATTCGCTGGACGAGCTAACCGAGATTGCGCTTTCCGGGAACAAGGGAGCTTTGGAACAATCTGCAAACGAAATTGTCAGATCGGCATATACAACATCGGTTCGCGGGAAACTGGAAGGCATTAGCAAGCAAATAACCGTCGATTTATCGGATTCCATAGGCAAGTTGGATGGGATTATGAAGAATCTGAAGCTTGACGAAAACTACATGCAAAACCTGACGGACAAAGTAACGCATACCTTAATGACGCTTGGCGATCTTATGTCCAAGGGGCAGCCCGTCGCCGATCCGGATTCCGAACAGTCGTTTGAGAAAACGCCTCTTGATATTGCTAATAATCCGATGGTTTCCAAGGGGATGCAAATCGGAGGTGCAGCGGTCGCTGGGGTAGGGGTTGCGACTGCGGCCTCCGCTGCCATTCCCATAATCGGCATTATCGTAATGGTATTGCCCGCAATTATGAATATTTTTAGCGCGATGATGAATTCCGACCCAGGCGGCCAAAGGAAAAAGGCCGAGATTCGCGCAAAGCTTGCAGGCGAAATTTTCCCCGAAATAAAAAGCAAGATTCGGAGGGAAGCTTCCGAGAAGGTGCAGGGGCAGATAGAAGCGATGATCAACAGCGCCCGCGAGCAGCTTGAGACGCAAATTGCAAACCAGGAAGAGGCCATCAATGCGCAGATAGCACAGGAAAGCACAAACGCTGCGGAGAAGGAAGCCTCGCAGCAAAAGCTGGAAACCGTTCGCACCGAAGTGCAGAGCATCGCTTCCGAAATCATGACATGGGGGAAATAATGAAAGAGGCAATAGTCGAACGACTTTCAAAACTTGAAGATGTAATCGTAAAGTTCAGCGATGTCATCGAAAACGAGGCTGACGATCTTCGTAATGAGCACGGTATAATTTCCGCACAGGAAATGCGAGAGCACCTTGCGGAACTTTATGATGAAGACCGCTTACTTAACATTGGAATTATCGGCAAGGTAAAAGCTGGCAAGTCTTCCCTGTTGAATGCCATTTTCTTTAATGGCAAGGATATTCTGCCAACGGCGGCAACGCCAATGACTGCGGCCCTTACGGTGATGGAATATGGCGAGACTCTTTCGGCCACCGTGGACTACTTTAGCGAAGCGGACATTGAAAACATAAAAAGGAAGCACGCCGCCTACAACGCAAAATGGGCAGAAAGGCACGATGCGATAAAGGCCGAAATCGCAGAAAGGGCCAAAAAGCGGGGTCTAAGCCCGAATTTTGAAGCGGCAGAGAAGCAAACCAACAATGAAATGAAAGAGAACAGTAATTTTGCTGCATACGATCAGTACGAACGTATTCGAAAATCTGGAATGACCCATCCTGGGGAAGAGTCCAAGAGGCTGAGCGCAAGCTCCCCAGAAAACCTGTTGGGAATGCTAGACGAGTACGTTGGCGCAAACGGCAAGATGATGCCTTTCACAAAAAGCGTTAAAATGGAAATTGATACAGAAGCATTGCGCGACATTTGTGTCGTGGACACCCCTGGGCTTAACGATCCCGTGGAATCCCGTGAACAGCGTACCAAGGAGTATCTAAAAAAATGTACCGTGGTGTTTATCATAATCCAAGCAGGGGAATTTTTATCGGCCGATGATGTCTCATTAACGCGAAGGCTTTTTGAAAAGGAGGGTGCACAAAAAGCGTACTTTGTCGCATCGCAAGCCGATGAAGAGCTTATAACCAACGTTGGTAGGGATACGGAATGGAACCTGATAGAAGCCAGAAAGAAACTTTGTGCAGATCTGTCTGCCCACACCAAGAATGTCTTATCCAGCATGAAGCAAAAAAGCCCTGAAATTGCAAAGAAGCTTGACGAGCGAATTAACGACGAAGACAGCGTTATAATAACGTCGGCATTCTGCCATAACATGCTCCTTAATTACGACAAGCGCAATTCGTGGGATAGCGCAATGAGTCATACCTGGGAGCGTCTTAAGAAACATTATCGCGATTTTTTTGACAACGACAACAGCGCAAAAGCAAGTCTGGAACTGCTTAGTGGCGTGAATACGGTTGCCGCCAAAATTGATCTTGCCAAGCAAGAAAAAGATGCGCTTAACGCTGGAAAACGGGACGAGTATGTAAAACAGCAGTCGCCAAACATCGACAAATTCTTGCAGGAATTGACGGAAGAGGTCAAGCGCAAATCTGGCAATTTAAAAGATGCCGATATGGCCTTGATAAAAGAGAAGAAGCAAAAAATGGAACTCCTTGTTTCCAGGGGAACCGAAGCGGTTGACGGCGCTTACGAAGACTGTCTGGGCGATTTCATAAGCGAAACACGCTGGACAATTGCCGAAAAGAGCAAGGAGTTTTTTAGGATATTGAAAGACAGCATTACAGGAGAAGAGGTGGATGTAGAAAAAGAGAAAGAAGTGCCGGCACCAACGATAGGTTTTGGTTTTCTCCAGGCACTTGGTATTCTGCCCGACACAGAGATCATCACGGTCAAAGAACGCGGCCTTCGCGCCGGTGCCGTAACATCGATGGTGAACGAGCTTGCCCCGAATTTACGAGAACTGCTTACAGAGACCGTGGAGAAAGAAAAACGCAACTGGCGGCAAGATGTTCAGGCCAAGGTTATCGGCGCACTTAGAGAAGCCAGTGGTGACAGCGACGACATCGATCCGTTCACGCTGAAGGCGGCGATAAGACAGGTTGTCAACAACATGAAACTGCCAGAGCTGGATTTGGGTGAGTACATGTTCCGCAGTTCCCACAGCGGGATCATCGATGGCAACGCAATCGAAAGCTTTTTGGCCGAAGTTGGCGAATATCTTTCAAGCCTCAGAATTGCTTCCAATAAAGAGAGGGACGAATTTTTGTCGGCAGTGGAAGAATCGGCGAAGCGGGAAAAAATGTCCACTATGCTTTTTTCCAAGTTAGACGAGCAGCTTAAAAGCCTTGAGCAGGACATTCAAAACAAGGAACTTGTCTTGGCCAGGCTGCAAAAATGCACCGATGCATTGGAAACAATTGCATGAGCGGCGACACGACGCAAAGGCTCCGTGGCCTTGATCTGGTAAGTGATGCGGTCAACGCAAAACCTGTCGAAGATCCCTACCTTGACGAGTTCAAGGCCATGTTGGTCACGGATTTTGAAAAGAAGCTTTGCAATGCAGTGCCAGGAGTTAATCACGCGGAAACTATGAAAGAGATGGAACGTATTTTGCGTGAAATGCAGCTTATCGCCCAATGCCCCGAGTTGCGTAGTAAAAGTATCGGCGCAATCGGCGGCGCTTTTTCCAGCGGAAAATCTTGCTTTATAAACAGCTTCCTCGATGCCAGCGATAAGGGAGTGCGTCTTGCCGAGGGCATTACCCCCGTTACCGTTATTCCAAGCTATGTTATCTGCGACAAGACCTCCCAAATAAAAGGTATCTCTTTTCAAAACGGGAAATTCGACATAAACACCGATACATACAACAGCCTTTCGCACGATTTTGTCCAAAAGACGTTCACGTTCGACTTGAACCGCCTGATGTCTTATACAACGGTATTGACCCCCATGAAGAGCGAGTATTTTCAAAACCTTTGCCTCATTGACACGCCTGGCTACAATGCCCCGGCATCGGGAAACACGGAGCATGACATTGAAAACGCCAGGCGGTATATCAAGGAAGCGGAATTTCTTGTTTGGATGATCGGCATTGACAAGGGAACCGTTAATAAATCTGATATAGACTTTCTGTACGAGCTGGGCATGTTTGGCATAGAACCAAAGTACCCTCTTTACATTGTGGCAAATAAAGCGGACAGGAAAAATGCAAGTGCCAGAAAAGAAATCTTGGACATGTTTGAGGAAACCCTTAACAACAACTATATTTCCTATGCCGGAATTTCCGCCTATGACAGCATGACGAAAGAGTTATATGAGCACCGCAAAAAGGATCTTTTTACGTTTCTTTCCGAGCACAACAAGCCAAGCAAAAGACATGCGGAATTGAGGGAAATTCTGCATGATGTTTTCAAGCTGTACTCTGACGAGGTTTATCGTAAGCATGAAGAGGCAAAGGCAAACTTGAAAAAAATCAACACTATTATGCTGGATGCGCTTCAGGGAATAAATATCAGCATCGATGACAGAGCATCTGGTAAGATGGAAGAAGGGTTGAGGGATCTATCGCTGTATTTCAAAAAGCAAAAAGAGGCTTTTGACAAAGACGATAAACTGGTAGACACGATTAAGGAAAAATTCATGACTTGCCTTGGAAATTTCTGCAAGGCAAATGGAATCGTGGTAAGCAAAGCGTGGCACTGCACACACTGCGGAAGCATTGTCGAAGGTCGCGGGGCGGTTTGTAAATGCAAAATATGACCCAAATGCTAGAAGGGGGCACCAATACCGCAATTTTGCACAAGCTGTTGATGTCCACGTAAATTGCGGCTAACACAAATTCCGTACTTCTGCGGCAAGATAGAACGAACCAGTGCAAAGAACGGGAAGCCTTTTTTCCCGACCAAGTTTTAGTGTCTGCCGCATTGCATCGGCGGTGTCCCGGACAAAGATTACTTTACCAATTTCAGACCCCGAAAGCCTGGCAGAAAATACCTGGAAAATCTCATCTGGCTTACTGCTTCTAACGGTTCCAGGCGTTGTTATGATTATTTGCGAGAACCGTGGCAACAGCAATTCCGCCATTGCAGCGACGTTTTTGTCAGCGGCGCAACTAAAAAGGAGAATCCCCCCCCCGCCGTATAACGAACAGAAAGTATCGGCGCATAGCGACACGCTTTCGGGCGTATGGGCGCCGTCAAGCACGAAAGGCGGATCCTCGGCAATTTTTTCGAAGCGGGCAGGAATTTTTAGTTGCTTCAGCCCCTGGCGAATCAGGTCATCCCCAATGTCGGGAAAGGCTTTCTTGACTGCCGCCACCGCAATCCCGGCATTTTCCGCCTGGACGATGCCAGGTATCGGAATGGACAGTTCCAGGGACTGCGCCTTATACGCCGCATTCCCAGCCTGAAAAACCAGGGAAAAATCCGTGCCGCCTTGGTGCAGGCGAATGTTCTCGACACTTGCAATCTCGGGAAAATAAAACAACGGGCTGTTCCTTTCCATCGCACGTTTTTGGAAAACCTCCAGGGCCTCCGCCTTTTGCCTTGCCAAAACCACAGGCTTGCCAGGCTTTATGATGCCGGCTTTCTCCCCAGCTATCGCCGAGATGGTATTGCCCAGCCAAGCGGTATGCTCAAGCTCGATAAGGGTTATAACAGAAACCAACGGGGTGACAATGTTCGTGCAATCCAGCCTCCCCCCCATCCCAGTTTCCACAACCATTACATCGCAGCCACCAGCCCTGGCGCAAAGAAAATAGAACAAAGTCAAAAGCTCGAAGTAGGTGGGTGCCTCGCCTTCCTTGGTTGAGGGATCGAACAGGGTGATATTTGCAGCAGGCAATGTGTTCTCGACCAAACCCCGCAGTTCATTGCCGGCCTCGCAGTAAACTTCCTCGGCAAAAAACGAGTTGCCAAGACTTACACGCTCACGGAAATCGCTGACATGCGGGGACATGTAACGTGCCGCCTTTAGCCCTTTAGCCTCCAACACCGAGGCAATCATCGAGGTAACGGAACCCTTGCCCTTGGAGCCGGCCATGTGAACAGACGGGGCGCAACGCTCCGGGTTCCCGGCAAGCCCAGCCAGAATCTCCGAACGATCCAGCCGGTAACTTTTGGAGATAGAATGCCCCTTTTCAAAATTAATGAAGCCTGAAAGCCAGGAAAAAATTTCCCCGGACGATGAAAAACGCTTGCTCAGAATATCCCGCCTTTTGCGCTGGCTTTGGGCCAATCGCAGAAATTTTCATGGTGCCGTTCATTTTCTGGTTCCCCAAATGTCGGACCTTTGAATCGTACTAGAAAAAGGCTCCAGGAGCAAGCACATGCCCCCACTGTATTCTGCCACGTATTACATGATTGTGCCAACATCATTACCGAGGCCAGAAATGGTTCCTTTTTGTGTCCAAAACTACTTGACAACCCGAATCTCCCAGCATAATATATCCCCAAGGAGAGCTTGTATGTTAAATGGCACCAATGCAGTTCCACTTACTTTAGAAAATGTAGATGCCTTTTTCGATGGCAGTGAATATGGCCATTATTGTGTGGGCACGATTAATCCTATGACAAACGTTTTTAAAGGGGAACCTAACAAATCTGGGAAAATCAAGGAGGAACTCATCAAACGATTGGATGGTGGGAATAAACTCTATTTCCAATATGAAATTGTCTATTAGTTAAGAATATTTTCCCATTCAGCGGTTCCTAACCAGCTCAAGATTGTTTATAATCTTACTGACATTATCGCCCCACTTTCTGTAAAGCGGAAAGAAAGGTTGTTTTCATCATTAGGTCTTCTGTGTAAGGTTGGTATTAGCCAGCCAAAAAAGGATCCGATTGCCGCCCCAGCCAATACATCCGTTAGAAAGTGGGTACCAGCTACTATCCTGCCTGCCCCAACAGCCGCCGCTAATGTATGCGAGCCAACAATGATGGGAATTTTCCAGCGGGAATCAGGAAATTCCGCGGAAAAAGTAACGCTAAGAAAAGTAGCCGGCATAAAAGCCATAGCAGTTGTGCCAGAAGGAAAACTGTTGACGATAAGTGGCCCTTCAATAAAACCAGCTAAATAATTATATGGCCTGGGTCTTCCAACAATCCTTCCAATGGCCCCGCGTGTTCCGAGTGTAAAACCCATTGCTTGCGCATACATTACACCGTATGTCAGCCAAATATTAAAGTCGCTTCTTAGATCGCTCCATCCCACCAAGCCTAGAGGAACTATAACCGGCAAGCCGCCTATCCAAGATGCCATAGTAACGGAAGCAACATGACGTAACTGGCTGCGATGAAATACCAAGCCTCTGTCAATGAAATTAATATCATTGACATCCAGGTTTTTCTGATATATCGTAGAGTCGCTAATTAGCCTTGAACCGAAACGCGTACCCAAAGATAAAGCCGAAAGAATGATATCTTTTTTTAGGTCGAGGGCAAACACGGATTTTGGCAAATCCAGCGGATCCGTAGGAAATTCGGGTTCCGTTTGATCCGGCGTAAGCACCGGTTCCGCATTCAGGTTAAATCCCAATACGAAGAAACAAAGTAAGAACACGCTTTTTTTCACTCTTAGACCGCCCATCATCAAGCCCCATTTACGTCTAACTACAGCCTAACTACATATGTAACTTAGCGTGTAACGTTCAAAATACAAACCCTGTGTTAAAGCCAGGATGCGAATCTAACACAAACTTATATTTATGTTAAAATTTTGCGAATTGCTTGTCAAGCACTTTACGAGAAAATATCTCGAAAAAGCGAAAAAACAAACTTGACAGTGCCATCACTGGAAACTATAATTTACCCTTATGAAATGACATAGCAGTGGGGGTATATGAAGGAAAAACAAGTTACGATCGGTAAAAATGGGAAATACCCCTTAAACGGAATTTTGACATTGCCGGATAGCTGCTCCTCGAAGGTTCCAGCCGTGGTATTGGTGCACGGTTCTGGCTCCCACGACATGGACGAAACGCTTTTTGGAAACAAGCCTTTCCGCGACATTGCCGATTACCTGCCTACCAAAGGGGTAGCCGTCCTGCGCTATGACAAGCGCACCTTTGTTTATGGCAAACAAATGATGAAAGAGAAGGGTTCCCGTGACTTTACGGTAAAAGACGAAACGATTGAAGATGCGATTCTTGCCGCCAATCTTTTAAGGGGCGACGACAGTATTGATCCCAATCATATATACATTGTGGGGCACAGCCTTGGCGGGGTGCTTGCGCCGCGCATTGATGCGGAAGGCGGCAATTTTGCGGGGATCATTATTCTTGCCGGTTCGCCACGTAGCCTTATCGACATAATGATTAGCCAAAACGAGGAAATGATTCCGCAACTTGGAATGCTGCTTCAATTAATTGCCAAAAAACGGTTTGCGTCTATTAAGGCAAAACTTGATGCGATCCCAAGCATGACCGAAGCGGAGGCAAAAAACGCAAAGCTGGCTGGGCAAAATCTTGTATGGTATCTCAAAGAAATGGACGAGCATCCTGTCGCGGATTATTTAAAGCTAAGCGAAAAGCCCGTGCTGATCTTGCATGGGAAAAAGGACTTTCAGGTTACGGTGGAAAAGGATTTTGCGCTTTATCAGGAAATATGTGCCGGGAAGCAAAATGTCAGCTTCAAGGTATATCCCGAGTTGAACCATTTGTTCATGAAGTCGATTTACGGGAAGCTCAAGGATTACAAAAAAGAGTACAAAGTACCCCAAAAGCTTGACCCTACGGTATTGGACGATATTGCGGGGTTCATTTTTCGGGGATTAAGTCAATGTTGATTCGGCAGGAAAAACCCTCGGATTATGACGAAGTGTACCAACTTGTGAAAAAGTCTTTTGCGACAAACTCCGACGACGATGGGACAACGCATGATTACTTAAACGAGCTTCGGAAAAAGGACACCTTTGTCCCAGAGTTATCGTTGGTTGCGGAACATGATGGCGGAACAATAATCGGGCAAGTGGTCCTATACAAAACTATAATCACCGCAGCGCAAGGGGAATTTATCGAGTTGTTGCTTTCCCCCATTTGCGTGCATCCGGCTTATTTTAGGCAGGGCATAGCTCGTGCTATGGTGGAGGAAGTTTTACGCATAGCAAAGGGCATGGGGTTCAAAGCGGTGTTCTTATGCGGCGATCCTGGGATTTATGAAAGGCTGGGGTTTATGCCAACGTATCGATATGATATTTTTCACAAAGACGATGAATCAAAAACAGCAGGCTGGAGCATGGTTCGCGAGTTATACGGCGGGGCATTAAATGGCATCACGGGAACAATAAATACAATATAGCCTCGAATGGGATCTACGGGGTTCATATTCCCCTGCCGCCCATCATCCCCTTAATCTCGTGTTGCTAGGCGGAAACCAGGTTCACCAGGCCTTGTACCCAATGCCAGGGTTCAGATGCCTGGCAGGCTATGGCCTTCGCTAAGGGCAATCTCTAAATTATTCCATTTTGACTTTCAAACGAAATCACAAAAACACTCTTGCGGTTTTCCCTATTCCGGGGTATTTTTAACTTGATGACCCCGAAGCAGGAAGAAGCACTGTACAATTTTCTGGAGAATACGACGAGTCCTTTCACCCTTAGGAACGTGACCGACTACGTGCGGATGCAGGATTCCGACTGGGCGGAAAACCTTCCCATGGAGATAACCGCCCTTTTTGCCGCCAGCGATATGGCTTTTCGCATGGACAACCGTCGGTGGGTTTCCAGGCGGGGGTTCTTCGAGGATATCCCTTTCGTGATTTCCCCTAGCAAGTCGGAACTGTTAAACGGCATTCTAATTCCGGGGCACCGCTGCGTGCCCTTTGCGAACCCGGCAAAGATGCCCCACGAATATGAATTTTTCTGGGAGGGCGGGCAGATCCCCTGGACAACCTCCGAGGGGCCGCCGGGGGATTTTTACCCCTACTACAGCGTTTTCGGGGAGTACGCCCCCCAGATAGTTGCCCGAGACAACCCCGAAAACGAGAACGCCTTTAACTTCGACCCCTACGAGGATCCGCCCGAGGTTTCGATTCATACCCTGGATATGCGGAACATCTTCCGCGAGGCGGCCTTTGTTCCCGGCGACCGCTTCATCGTAAGGGCCAGGGACTGGAAGGTCGGGCATTTCGACCTGGAAAAAGTGGGCAGGAACGAATGGGCGAAGTCCGACCTGGACAGATGGGCCGAGGCCGCAGAAGCCGGTTTTAGGGGCAGCTTTTCCAAGATGGGGCCCTGTTCCTCCACGGAGGAACAGATCACCTTTGCCTACTGGTACGGCGGCGGTCGGATGAAGGAACTTCCGGCCTACTCGCTGGAGGAATTCCTTTACGAAGTAACCGATAACATCGAAACCGTGGAGTACGGCATTGAAAGCCGCTTCTGGTTTGCCGGGAAGGATATTCCCGACAGCAAGGGGCTTCTTGGGGCATCGGTGCCGCCGGACAGAACGCCCATAGAGGACATTCTGTTTGACGTGAACGTCCCCATTTCGGAATTCGTCATCCGTGCCTATGTCAGGGACGCGCTGTTCAGAAGCGAAAAAGATATTCGCCATGTTATGGATAGGATTGTTCCCAAGGCGGTGAAAATCGGCCATGCGGAGCTGAACATACTTGCCGACTATGTTTCCGACACGATGGAAGATTTGGCCGAGGGCTACAACATATTTCTTGATCAGCCGATGGGTACGATACGGCGGCAGATAGGCGAGCTTCACCATGCGGTCGTGGAACTTTCGACCCAGATTCAGAAATGGGAAATGGACGACTCCTGGCTGCCAAAACATACGTTTATAATGCTTTCGCAAATTCAGGAACACGCGGCGAACCTGATGACGGATCTCGACTCGGACGAGGCGCCGCCGGAATCCGACCGCGAGGCGATGGATAACTCGCTTGAAAGCATGGTTGAAACTTTTTCCGACATCAAGGACATGCTTAGGGATGCAATGAACAACTACAGGCGAAGCAACCTCCAGCTTGTCCATGCCGACGGCGGCGACGGCCCAAGGGAAGTGTGGCAGACGGTGCAGATAAGCATAGGCGGCACCGATGTGTGGCGAAGGGTGATTATACCCGGAAACTGGAAGCTTGAAAACATGCACAGGCTGATACAAACTTGCCTGGACTGGAAAGGCAGCTGCCGGCACCATTTTTACGTTGGGGGCCCCGATGATCTTGACAGAAGAAGCCTGGGCGACAGGACAAAGATAAGGGAAATCCGCGAGCAAGGGGTCAGCAAGCTTGAGTATGAATACGGCAGCAAGTGGACCGTCAAGGTAATTTTTGTTTCGCCGTACCAGCCAGGGAACAAGGAAACGGTGCGCTGCGTTGCCGGCGAGGGTGCCGCCCCGCCGGAGAAAATCGGCGGCCCCTTACGCTTCCGCAAACTGCTTACCGCCCTTGCCGGGGGCAACGAATTGGAAAGGCGAACCGCCCAGTCCGAGATGGGGACGGATTTTTCCCCCGGTGTTTTTGACAAGGAAAAATGCAACCGAAAGTTGCACTCGCTTTTTTCGGTGGAAAAATGAAAACGCTGAACGAAGGGGGGCTAGCCAGCCTGCTTGAACATGGCGGGGTGCATCACGATGTCGCTGGGGCAAGCATGAAGGAGCTGGTTTCCGAAGTGATAAAGCTGTTGCCGCCCCTTCCGGCCATTGACGGGGAAAAACTGTACAGGGAGATACTGGAACGGGAGGCCCTGATATCGACGGGGGTTGGCAGGGGGATAGCCCTGCCGCATCCGCGCAACCCAATGCTAGGCGAGGGCGACAGGCCTTTGGTGGCGATTGCCTTTCCCGCCCAGCCAATCGACTGGAACACCCAGGACGGAAGCAAGGTGCACACGGTGTTTCTGATAATCTCGTCGTCGGTGCAGCAACATCTTGGCACCTTGTCGAAAATCAATTTCCTGTGCCAGCAGGGAAAATTTTCCTCCCTAATAAACGAACGGGCTTCGCAGGAAGAGATAATCGCCGTGGTTAGGGAGGCGGAAACCGCATGGGCCCAAAGGCATAGCGGGCATTTGTAGGCATATCGCCTGGATTTTAAAGGCAAAAAACATAAACGAAAGGAGCTTTTATGGACGTTAAGGCATTGGAAAAAGTCGCTTTGAGCGTGAGGGCATTGAGCATGGATGCCATTCAGAAGGCGAACTCGGGTCACCCTGGTCTTCCGCTAGGCGCGGCGGAGCTGGGTGCGGTACTCTACGGGGAACTGCTGCGGCACGATCCTTCGGATCCGGCATGGGCGGATAGGGATCGCTTCATTCTGTCGGCTGGGCATGGTTCCATGTTCCTGTATTCGCTTCTGCATCTTGCAGGCTACAAAGACGTGTCCATGGAGGATATCAAGACCTTCCGGCAGATCGGTTCCAAGGCCGCAGGCCACCCGGAATATGGCATGGTCGCCGGCATAGAGGCAACCAGCGGCCCCCTGGGGCAGGGCGTTGCGATGGCCACGGGTTTTGCCGTAGCCGAAACGATGCTTGCCGCACGATTCAATACTGCCACCCACAAAGTCGTGGATCACTACACCTACGTTTTGGCAGGTGATGGCTGTTTGATGGAAGGCGTTTCAGCCGAGGCCAGTTCCTTTGCCGGGCATTTCGGCTTGGGCAAGCTCATCATGTATTACGATTCCAACAAGATTACGATTGACGGAAGTACCGACCTTTCCTTTACCGAGGACGTTGCCAAACGCTACGAGTCCTACGGCTGGCAGGTGCTTCGTGGCTCGATGTACGATTTTGAGGAAATGGCAAAGCTTACCGCACAGGCAAAGGCGGAAACAGACAAGCCGAGCATCATCATTCTTAGCTCGATTATCGGCAAGGGTTCGCCGAACAAGCAGAACACCGCCGACGTTCACGGTGCGCCGCTGGGTGCGGACGAGATTGCCGCGACACGGGCAGCTCTGGGAATCCCGGGCGACTTCTACGTTGCGCCGGAAGCCTCGGAATACTTCGCCGCAAAACGGGCCGAGTGGAAAAAGGCCCGTGAAAGCTGGCTTTCCATGTTCGAGGCCTGGTCGAAGGCAAACCCCGAAAAGCGCAAGGAATGGGATGCGTTCCATTCCAGCAAGGCCGCCCCTGCCGCATTGCCTGCGTTCAAGGCCGGTGATCAAATCGCCACCCGTGCCGCCGGGAACAAAGCCCTGGCTGCGGTTGCCACGGCGAACGCAAACCTTGTCGGCGGTTCGGCCGACCTTAAAGGCCCCAACGCCGTCGGCCTTCCCGCCGATGCCGGAACCTGGACAAAGGAAAACCCTGCCGGGCGTTACATACACTTCGGCATTCGTGAGTTTGCCATGGCGGCAATCTGCAACGGCATTTCCCTGCACGGCGGCCTGCGTTCCTACTGCTCCACCTTCATGGTTTTCTCGGACTACCTGCGCCCGGCGCTCCGCCTTTCCGCGTTGATGAAACAGCCGGTGGTTTACGTGCTTACCCACGACTCGATCTTCGTGGGCGAGGACGGCCCCACGCACCAGCCTATCGAGAACATCGCAAGCTTGCGTATCATCCCCAACGTGCGTGTACTTCGCCCTGCCGATGCCGAGGAAACCGCCGAGGCTTGGGCAATGGCAATGGAACAAAACGAAACCCCGGTTGCCATCGCTCTTTCGAGGCAGAACATTACCGTTTTCCCCAAGGCCGATCCCGACTGGAAAGACACCATCCGCACTGGTGCGTACATCGTCAAGCAGGCCGAGGGAACGCCCGATGCGGTGATCATCGCCACGGGTTCGGAAGTGGGCCTTGCGCTGGAGGCCGCCGAAAAGGCCAGGGGCAAAAAGCTTCGGGTTGTATCGATGCTAAGCAGGGAGCTGTTCGAATCCCAGCCGGCCGCAATTCGTGATGCGATTGTCCCCCCCGGCACAAGGACCATCGTCTGCGAGGCTGGTGTAAGAAGCGGCTGGGAACGCTGGGCAAAACCGGAGGACATTCTTTCGATAGAGTGCTTCGGCGAATCCGGCCCTGCGGCAAAGGTCGCCGAACACCTGGGCATGACCGCCGATGCGCTGGTAAAAATTATTAACAAAGGCTAAGTTTTTTTGAACAGTGCCCGAAAGATTTTACTATTCGGGTACTGTTTGCTTGACAAATATTTCCCTTTTTAGTATGATGTTACCATGGGCTTAGACCTCACGCCAGAGCACTCACAACTCAAATTATTACCTGGCATGCAACTCTTATGCCAACCATCTAATAGCATTGTTTTTCTTTCTGACAACTCTTCTGCGTGATTTCGCATGGCTTCAACATTGCCCGTTGGGCAGTGAAGTAGGGATATTGTCCCTAAAAAACAGCCGTGCGGGCTTTAAGCGCAAGGGAATTTTTATGTTGCCATCAAATCGTTTCGCTGATGAAAAGTCACCACGAAGGTCGCGTAACAGCTATGCAGCCTTCCTTCTTGCCCTGTCATTATTGGCAGGGGCATTCATGTTCACGTCCTGCCCACAACCCAACGGGGAAATTGAAATCTTCACTGTGACAATTTCAGCAAGCCCTGGCGGGACAGTAACGGCGAGCCCCATGAGCGGGCCTTCTGGTACGCAGATCATTGTTAGCGCAAGCCCTAACGAAGGGTACGGGCTAAGGGAAAATTCCTTGACATTTACCGCGGCGGGAGGCAGCCCTGTAGCAATAACTGGAACCAGCTTCATTCTGCCAGCCGCGAATGTAACGGTCAACGCCGTATTTGAACCCCTTCCAGAGGGCCAATTCTCTGTGACGATTGGGACGCTTGCCAACGGAACAATAAGCGCTAGCCCATTGTCTGGGACAGAAGGCACAGAAATTACCCTGACCATTAGCCCTGCGGCAGGGTACAGGCTGAGGGAAAATACCTTGACGTTTACCGCGGCGGGAGGCAGCCCCGTACCCATAACTGGAACCAGCTTTACCCTGCCGGCAGCGAATGTAACGGTCAATGCCGAATTTGAGCCCATTCCAGGCGAGCAGTTTTCTGTGACGATTGGGACGCTTGTCAATGGAACAATAAGCGCAAACCCATTGTATGGGCCAGTAGGCACGGTGATTAACCTGGCCATTAATCCCGCACTAGGCTACAGGTTAAGGGAAAATAGCCTTACATTTACCGCTACCGCAACGGGGGGCAGCCCTGTAGCCATAACCGGAACCAGCTTTGCCCTGCCAGCCGCGAATGTAACGGTCAACGCGGAGTTTGAGCAGCTCCCAGCTGGTCATTTTTCTGTGACGATTGGGACGCTTGTCAATGGAACAATAAGCGCAAACCCATTGTATGGGCCAGTAGGCACGGTAATTAACCTGAGCATTAAGCCTGCTTCGGGCTTCATGTTAAGGGAAAATACCTTGACATTTACGGCTGAGGGAAGCAACCCCGTGCCCATAACCGGAACCAGCTTTGTCCTGCCGGCCGCAAATGTAACGGTCAACGCCGTGTTTGAGCAGGGAAATGTAAATACGCTTATCACCAGAGGGATCGACGCATTGCTGGACGGTGATTTTGATGCGGCCATAAGGGCGTTTGAGGACGCATATGTGCTGGACAGTAACAACCAGGAGGCACTGTTGTACTCTTCTTTGGCTCGCCTTGCCTCTATTGCCGTGGATGACAATGTCAGGGCTCTGGTGCGCGACCGTCTGGGAATAAGGAACTATCCTGGTACGATAAACGCCCTTGTAAACCTGGACTGGATGGAAACGTATACCGATGAAAGGTTCCAGTGGGAAATTTGGAGTGCCGAGCATAATAGGTGGGCTCATTGGTTTTATGAAAATGATTGGTTTTTAGAATGGGCTGGCCTGCCACCTAGATCTGGGTATTACGTGATGCATGGATGGAACTGGATCATGACCCTTATCAGCGAGGACTGGGACTATGAGATAGGGTACTATGGTATGTATGGCGACCACTGGGTTGAGTGGATTGATGAGAGCCAGTATTGGTTTTTCGAGGAGCACCAACTGCCACCTAGATCTGGGTATTATGCACAGGTAGAGGTATTTGAAGTCACCTTCGTCTCCGATGTGCGAAGATATGACACCCGGACTTCACTACTTCCCGGCTTGGATGTGCCATCCTGGATTGAAAACACGGGCGTTTTCCAGAACACCCTTACCAGCGCAAGCCTAAAAAGCCCTGCCACCTTTGCCTTGCTCATGTTTACGAACCTTATTGACAGAAACACCGACGGGCTTAACGACCTGTTGGATGCCCTGCTTTCCTCGGTTTTTGGCGCGTCGTTTGACGAGGCCGCCAGAAGGGCAGGGGCCTTAACCGATACCGTTATGCTTGACGAAAGTTTGCTGGAAGCTTTAGGCATCAACGACATTTTCGAAGGGGAGCGGGTCGCCATTGGCAGGGCCGAACTGAACCTGCTGTTTTCCCTTATGCGGATTGTAAGGGGCAGCCTGGAATGGATTGCCGCCTATGACTGGAACACAGACCTTAACTTCCTGGCAGACGGCCAACTTTGGGACGATTGGGCACGGATTGAAAACATCGAGCTTGGGCCAGAATCCCTTCCCCTGCGCAACAACTTCCTGCGGGATCGGAACAACGGCATGATGGCGAGATCCAAAGCCAGCTTTACCCAGGCCCTTGACGACCTAATCTGGTCTTACGACTTCTGGATTGGCAATGCCAGCAACCTTCCCCCTGCCTACAGGGATATCCTGCGTGAATTCCAATGGGTAAGAAGCGGGGTGTCGGAATTGAGGGCGGCGATCAACACCGGCGGACGTTTCTATGTCAGGGAGGTAAGCGACTCCGACACCTATGCCAACATACCTGCGGGTGCCTTTTTTGGCATAGACCTGGGCGCGTTCTTTACCCCCGGCCATTTTGCCATCGACAAGCTTCTTTCCACCCAAGGCTCTGGCAACAACATGGCACCGCGATTCTACGGCTGGCACTCGAACGGCAACGGCGGAGACGCGCCAATGCCAGACCGGATGCGGAACTCCGGCAAGCAACCAACGCCGATCAGCTCTTTTGCCGAAATACGGAACTTCGATGTAATCGGCTTTAGGCTTAACCTGCAGCCGGTTCAAGACCTGGTGGTATTGGGGCTTGAGTTCGATGAAACTTATGTTGGACTCCAGCTTATGCCGCCTACCATAGCCGAAATGATTTGGGGCTGGTACCACGACTAAGCATTGTATGCGTAACCGCAAAAGGGCCTTGGCCATTTGGCTGGGGCTCTTGCTTTGCCTGCAGGTATCTTTGGAAGCACAGGAAGACGAAGATGCGATTCCTGTTTCCTGGGAAGTTTCCGCAAGGGCGGGAACCCTTTGGGTAGAGGACGACGGGGCCGCGCTGTATTGGCAGGGCGGCCTTGCCTTTGACTTTGGGCAAAATTTTTTTCTGGGCATTGACTTTGTCAATGCCTATGCCAATCTTCCTTGGCTGGACACTTCCGCCTTTGGGCTCAGGGCTCGTTTGGGTTTTGACACAGCCGCCGCTGGCTTTGTCTTTACCGCCGGCTTTTTTGACCATTCGCACTTGCAGATTGGAGGCGGCCTGTTTTCCGTCAACAATGAAGGTGGGCGAGGCTCCTTCGTGGGTGTCGAGCTGCCGCTGCGTTTCGGCCCGTTTAGCGTAAGCCCCCATTTCTTACATGCCGAAGCATCATGGAAAGACGGTGACATGTATTGGTTTTTCGGCAAGCCAAGGATACCGTCGATATTCCTTTACGGCCTTTCCTTCGAGTTTGACTGGCAAAGGCCTTACAGGCAGGGGCTGGATTTCCACCATTTTTCCATGAACCTGAATATTGTCAGCAACGACTACGCCCCTCTTTTTGCTGCCCGGCTCGACAGCTATCTTTTGTTTTACAGTTTCTCGCTGGAAAGACCAGGGGGCAAATTTTCGGGAACCTTGGGCTGGCTATATGCCGATGCCATTTTGGAAGGGGCCCTGACCTCGGCGAACCAGCCGTTTTTCCTTTTCCCCTTTCGCTTTTTTGAAGTGAATGCCAAGATCGGGGCCCATGCGGCCTTCGCCTTGTTTAACTTTCAGCGTAGCCCTGGTATTTTTACTTACAACATCAACATGGGCCTGATTCATTTTTTTCATGACAGGGCAGGGGTAAATACGCACTATCAAATGAAAAACCTTTTCGGCGGACGGGAAGGCAGGGACGAAATCAGCTTGGACATTGCGGGGCTTGGTGCCGCAGTCCTGCTGCTTGAGGCGGCGCTCCCCTCCCTGCAAATTGCCCCTGGCAAGCGGCTTTTTGTGGGGCTTGAAAAAATCTTCGCCCTGCCTTGGGGCTTTGGGGATCTTATTGCCTCCAGTACCCTGGGCAGGCCGGGCGGTGGCCCGTCTTTATCAGGTGCCGATATTGCCTCGGTGCTAAAAACCGTTCTCCTTTCTGGCTTGTCCATCCGCTTTTCTTTGAATTGGTAGATTTCCCATATTCTGGGCAGAAAAAACTTGACAGACCACTAAAAGTAGGATAGAATGCCACCCATGGTATGCTTCCTTGCTTTGATGCTGTGATAGCCTCATGTTGCAGGATGGCGATTCCAATATACGTACAGCATTGCCATACATGAAAAATTCGACGGTTTGTCTAAAAAAGTAGAACAAGGAGTGGGGGTGCGTTTCGCATAGGTGTACCATCGAAAACTGGCTGAATGATTGCCCGTGCCGCTACCCCGTACATTTATGGATAATCTTTTATTGGTTCCTTTGCTCATAGTTAGCGCAACTCTGTTTGTGGCGATAAATGTCATTGCGACAAAGGCCGTGCTGCGCAGGAACAGAGCCGCGATGGAAATGGGGAAAAACTGGGAAGCCGCAAAAATGAACTCGATGATCGACGAAACCCTGCCAGTGCTCATGGAAAAAAAGCGCAATGCCGATAAAATGACCCAAATTGCCCTTGAGGTGCCCACGTTCATCGAAATCTGGGATGACAAGTCCAACATAATCGGCTGCAACCAGCGAACGCTTGACATGTTCAGCCTTTCAAGCAAGGAGCAATACATTGACCGTTTTCATGAATTTTCCCCCGAGATCCAGCCTTCCGGCAAGCCTTCACGCCAAAGCGCCGTCGAACACATAGAAACGGCGTTGAGGGAGGGCGGCGCCAACTTCGAGTGGATGCACCAAAAGCCGAACGGGGAGCGGCTACCTGTCGAGGTTACCTGCGTGCGCATCGAGCGTGATGGCAAGCCTGTAATCGTTGCGTATAAGCACGATTTGCGCCCGCTTAAGGCGGTCGTGAAAAGGGAACTGGAAGAAAATGAACGCATCAGGCTCCTGCTCGATGCCGCGCCCATGTCCTGTTACTTGCTTGATGCGGACTACCAGGCTATCGCTTGCAACCAGGCCGCGATTGAACTCTTTGCGAAGGAGCCGGGCAAGCCGCTTGCGGAAACTTACCCCGAACAAGAGGATCTTGGGGAATGCAGGCTATTGGACTGCAAGGACTGCGGGCATCACAGGCGTCCCACTTGCTTTGCCCGCAAATACCTTATCAACAACTACCGGCATACTTTTCCAGGCTATGAGCAGGACAAAGAACAAATGGAACGTTTGATTGCCGAGCGCTGCGAAGAATCTTTGAGATCGGGGATGTATAAGTTCGAGCATAACTATGTAACATTATACGGCGAGACAATTCCCTGCAAGGTAACGCTTGTGCCGGTAAAATACCATGAAAGGCATGGCTTTGCCGTCTATCGGCGGGATTTGAGGGAAGAGAAACTCCGCAAGGTCGCCGAGGAGGAAAGCCAGGCGAAAACCCAGTTCATGGCACGCACGAGCCATGAAATCCGCACGCTGATGAACGCCGTAGTGGGAATGTCGGAACTGGCAATGCGCTCCGACAGGCTGGACGATGCCCGCGAGCATATCCATTCGGTCAAACAGGCGGGTGCGAACCTCCTTTCCATTATTAACGACATTCTGGACATCTCAAAAATCGAAAAGGGGAAATTCGAGATCGTGCCGACGGACTACAGCTTTTCGGCCCTGCTCGACGATGTTATAAGCGTAATACAGACGAAGGTCGCAGACTCGCGCATTCGCTTCGTTGTCAAGGTGGACAACAGCATACCTAACTCGCTTTGTGGGGACGAGGTAAGGATACGCCAGGTGCTGCTAAACCTTTTGAGCAATGCGGTAAAGTACACGGACTCCGGTGGGTTCGTCTCCCTGCGTATCCGCGGGGAGACGGACGGCGCGGATTCGGTAAACCTGACTATAGAGGTCGAGGATTCCGGGCGTGGCATAAAAGAAGACGACATGAAAAAACTGTTCGGGGAGTACAACCAGTTCGATTTGGTCAAGAACAAGGGGCTGGAGGGGACAGGGCTTGGGCTGGCCATCGTGTGGCACCTGGTTAAGGCGATGGGCGGGAAGATCAGCGCCCATTCCATGTACGGGAAGGGCAGCACCTTTACCGTGATCCTGCCGCAGACGGTGCGCCAGAACAAACCGCTCGGCTGCGTGGAAAATGCCAAGGAAAAGAGCATCCTCGTGTACGAAAAGCGCGGGATATATGCGGAATCGCTGGTCTTTGCGGCAGACAGCCTTGGGCTTGACTGCGTAGCTGTTGCCGACGATGGCGATTTGATTGAAAAGCTGTCCGGTGGGAAGTTCAGCTTTGCCTTTATTTCGCTCGCGCTGTACGAAAAAAACACGACGGCAATAGCGGGCTTGGGCAGTAAAACCAAGATCCTAATCCTTATCGAGTTTGGGGAGCCGGTTCCGGAAAGGGACTTGACCTATATTACCATGCCCGTGCATTCCCTCTTGATGGCGAACATCCTCAACGGGGGGCAGGCTGGCGTTCCCTCCCGCAAGGAGGCCGGGTTTAAGGTTGGCTTTGCCGCACCCGACGCAAGCGTCCTTATTGTTGACGACGTGCTTACGAACCTGAAGGTGATCAAGGGTCTTTTGTCGCCTTACGGAATGCAGGTTAGCCTGTGCAAAAACGGCGGGATGGCACTTGATGCGATACAGGTAGGCCATTACGACATAGTGTTCATGGATTACATGATGTCTGACATGGACGGCGTGGAGGCTGTGGCGCAAATCAGGAACCTTGGCTTAAGGGACCTTTATTATAAGGAACTGCCGATAGTCGCGCTTACGGCAAACGCCCTGTCCGGCATGAGGGAGTTTTTCCTGGAAAACGGCTTCAACGATTTTCTCTCGAAGCCCGTGGACCTGCTTAAGCTGGACAGCATTTTGGAAAAGTGGATACCCAAGGAAAAACAGCTTGGGAACCGCTGAATGAACGCCCCCGGCACGAATAAATCAGCGGAATCAGCGGCTCCCCCGCGTTTGCGGCGCAGGATAAAAGCCGGGAATAGTCCAGACATAAGGATTTTTGGTCACTTTTTACTTTTTTGCTTGTGCTTTCAGGCATAATCGGTTATACTGAAACCACGATGGGGCATATCATTCACGTTGACAACAGTAGGTTTTTCCGCAAAGCGATGAAATTCTTTCTGGCAGAGCTGGGCCTTGAATCCGTGGACTTTGAACGGGGGGCAGATGCCGTAACCGCAATTGCGGGCGGTAGGGTATCATGTCTTATCACTGGCCTGGAACTGCCCGACATGAAAGGTGAGGAACTCATTGGTCAACTTGACCTTTCCGGCCGCCCGATGACGGTTATCGCGGTAACCAGTTCAAGGGATGGCGATAGGATAAGGCACTTGGAAACCTTAGGGGTCAAGGCAACCATTCAGAAGGGGGGAGACTGGAAGGAAAAGCTGCGCGAATATTTTTAACCACGAAACCGTCCATCCCTGCAAAATAGTATCAAGGGTACGGTAGATATGAATACGGAACACAATCCCCGCTTTGTTGCCTTTTGCTGTGCTATGCTGGGGAAGCTGTACATGTGCAGGAAATTTATTCCCTTCGCGGTGATTGTGTTCGTTACTTTTCTTGTTTTCGCATGTATCCGGGGGGGGCGGGCTGAAGCGGTTTCATCCGCCACAATGCTTGCTGGGCCGCCGGTACATGTTCTTCTGGAAAGGATTATGCCAGGGGCAATGGCCGACGGCATTGTAAAAATCGCCTTGCTGGTCAACGAAAGGGACGGGGGCAACACCTGGCAGTTCATCGAGGCCGCCGTTCACGAGGGACGTTCCATGGGCTTTATCGTGGATGCCTTCGCCTTGGATGCGGAAACGGACGAGCAAAGGTTCAGGGCGGTTGCCGCCGGCATTGCCAAGGCCGATTACGACGGGCTTATCTTTGTAAACGGCGGAATGGGCTTTACCTACGACATACTCAGGCCAATTGCCGACAGGGGCATACGAATCGTAACCTTCGAGGCCCTCCCGTTCAGGGACGGCAGATCCATCGACGGGCTTATAACCACCTTTCAGGACGATTACAGCCTTGCCCGTCTAAGCCTGGAGACGCTCATTTCCCACTTTGACGACAGGTTTGGGCGGCCCCCAAGGGTTGTCCGTATCGCTGGTCAGCCTGGGATCACCTTCCTGGATCGCCACGACTGGGAATTCAGCGAATTTGTGCGCATGGGCAGGATTTTTGAAGCCGGTCGGGTTAGACTTTACAACATGGACAATCCTCGCGTTGCCGCATGGGAAACCGTTTCCTTGGCCCTGCATTATTTCCTTCCGGGTTCGGTCGATGCGTTCTGGGTTCCGGGAAGCGAGCTTGCCATAGGGGTTGCCAGGGCGCTTAGCCAGGCTGGAAGGCAGGACATAAAGCTGTTCAGCACAGGCATATCGAACGAAAGCTTGCGCCTGATGCAGCGCCACCAGGAAATATGGCTTGCAAGCACCACCGTCGATCACAGGCTTGCAGGCACGGTAACCATGCGGATAGTGGCCGCACTGCTTGCAGGTGAAACCATACCCAGCCCCTTTTTCTTTGACTCGCAGTTGGTAAGAACGGCGGATTTAAACAGAGCCGTAAATGTCGCCAACCTGTCGATGATGCTGCCGAACTGGAGAGAGGGGGAAGGGCTTTTTGACCATTACCAATGGATGATCGATCTTAAGGCGGCGGAAACCAGGTTCCTGCGCATTTCCCCGGTGTCGATTTCAGAGGAAGCGTCCATTATGATGCCCGAAGGAGCGGCATGGTGAAACTAAGGATACGCCTTCTCATACAGAGTATAGGCGCATTCCTTGCGCTGACCCTTCTGCTTAGTGCGGTATTTTTCATTTCCATCGAAAGGATCAGGGGGACGGTGTTTCACAATTCGGCCATTCTGGGGGACAGTGCCGCCAACATCAGCGCCTACATGCTGGAGGTACTGCATACCGAAAAGATCAACCGCACAGCCATCGACACAG
>Ga0209755_10001076_pt1 | contig 45339 bp, 41 predicted proteins | sample TergutCo191P1_FD_187301 | JGI IMG/M metagenome (GOLD analysis project Ga0209755, IMG submission 187301) | Cornitermes sp. P1 segment gut microbial communities from Petit-Saut dam, French Guiana - Co191P1 (SPAdes) (version 2) | ecosystem: Host-associated > Arthropoda: Insects > Digestive system... | reverse complement strand
CTGTAAAATTGGTACCTGCTATACTAATATTAAATTCAAACTTGGTGGCTATACTATGCTGAATACTCTTATCGCTGTATTTGTTGACTGCCTTTTCATCGACTTTGTTTAAAACACTGATTTTTTGTGCCATATTTGCTCCTTTTAGGCATTGTACACCATGTTTTGGTCTTCTGTCAAACTTTTTTGCACTTATTACACCCTAACACGTGCACATGATTTTTCGATTCGGTGCGCGTAAACATTCGTGAGACAAGAAAATCATCCAAGTCTAGATCAGAGCTGCAGACGGGACAGCGCCTCGGCACATTTTCATGAAGACAGATAACACAACCCTTGATATACATCAGCCGCTCGCGTCCGCCGCTCAATGAAGGAAACGCTACCGACTTAACAAGCTCCCCTCTTATCAATCTTCTGCAGCAAACCGGACATACTTGCGGGTCATCGGGCTCGCCGGTCAGTTTTTCTTTTTTACCCCAATTTTTAAACAAGTCTTTCAGTGAAAATCCTCTCGGATAAAACGGCGACAATGAACTAAAGAAAAGAGTGTATCCAAACCACAGCAAGAGTATACCGACGATAACAAAACCTAATATGTGTAAAAACGTAAACATTGTTTTTTTCTCCGCTTGTACATGTAGCCATAAAACTCTTACAATCTATCCATGGCTGTCCTTTATATTATCGGCACTCCGATCGGAAACCTAGGCGATATTACTTTCCGCGCTGTTGAAACGCTGAAGAGCGCCGATCTGGTGGCTTGCGAAGATACGCGTCGCACTTTGAAACTTCTCAGCCATTTGGGGATTCGCGTTAAAATGATCTCGTGCCGTTCTCAAAACGAGGAATTTGCGGCTGAGAAAGTGATCGATGCGCTGAATCAGGGGCAGACAGTGGCGTACGCGAGCGACGCGGGCACTCCCGCGTTAAGCGATCCGGGAGCGGTGCTGGCGAAAGCTGCGGCTGAGGCTGGTCATGACGTAATTCCCATTCCGGGACCGTCGGCGTTTGCCGCTCTTCTCAGCGTTGCGGGCGGCAGAGATAAGACCGTCGTTTTTGAGGGGTTTTTATCTCCCAAACCCGGGCGCAGAAAAAGCCGGCTGCGCGAGCTTATGTCGATGAACGCCGCTTGCGTTATTTACGAATCTCCTTTCAGAATTCTCAAGCTGTTGGGTGACATTGCCGAAATTGACAGTGAACGATATGTTTGCCTGGGACGGGAAATGACCAAAATGCACGAGGAATATCTGCGTGGTACGGCGGCGGAAATCCTCGATATTTTAGCCAGAAAAAATGAACAAATTGGAGAATTTTCCGTGTTTATCTCTGGTAATTAATTAAATTTGTTGGTAAACTTATAGTAAGAAGTTGCCGATAATAAGGTATAGGTAGGGTAAGATTATGACAGTAGACAGGATAGGTCACGTAGAACCCATTCCTCCCGGAAAGAGACCCGGGAGAAGTGAGAGTGTGGGGGGGAAAGAAAAGACCGATACTATCGACCTTTCTGCTCAGGCAGTAGCACAGGCTGAGAAATATCAGGTTTTGGAACTTATTAAATCCGCTCCGGAAACAGATGAGGCCAGGATTGTTGAACTCAGGCAAAAGCTTGATGATCCTTCTTATTTGAATGAGAAGGTTATCAGAGGAACCGCCGACAATATCCTGAGTGCGTGGTTTGCGTAAGCATTTTCGAGTGTGTTAGCGTTATGCGCAAATTAATAGCGTAGGTTTAATAAGTGTTAATGTGCCTGACCACTAAAAATAAGTGGTTAGGCTTTTTTTTTAAACAGGAAAATTGATGGGTATGGATATTTCTTTTAAATTTGATCCGGAAGTAATTATCGGAGCTGATACTTTGAGTATGGCAGGAACAGTTGCGTCCCGTCATGGATCAAGAATTATGGTCGCGGCAGATCATGGATTGGATTCGCAGACTGTAAACCGCCTTAAAAATATTCTTGAAGATTCAATGCTTGAAGCGATTGTTTTTGACGGAATAGAAGAAAAATCTCCGGTTGAAATGGCGGATAACATTGTTGAGCTTGCCTGCGCCGCTCACTGTGACGCGATCATCGGTTTCGGCGGGCATAACGCGCAGATTGTTTCGCGTATGGCAGCGATCATGGCTCCTATGAGAATTTCTTCTTTTGAACTTTTAGACGGACGCGTATTTCACGGAAAAATTATGCCGTTCATTTCAATTCCAACCGAGGGCACAGACGCGCTTTCGTTTACAGATCATTTTATAGCTTCTGATCCTCGCAGCAGATTGATTAAATCGATACCTTCGCCGGCAGGTTTGTATTCTGCCGTAATTCTTGACAGCAGTTTATTTAAATTTATTACGGGTAACGCCGCCGCCGCTTATATTGTCGCGGGGCTTTTTACCGCGCTCGAAGCGTATTGTTCGGCAAAAACAAATTTCCTCTCAGATTCTGTTTTAGAAAGATCGTTAACGCTTTTCGCAAAATTGGCAAGAAGCGGCAATGCCGGTTTTAACGCGGACTCATTCGCGCAGGCGATCTTTCTTGCGTCATTCGGAACCGCGGTAAGCTCTCCCGGAATCGGAGCGGCTTTGTCCGCCGCAATTACCGCGCGCACTCCGATTTCAAAACAAATCGCATCCGCCGCGTTATTCCCAATCATTTCACAGCGCCTCATCGCGTCACGCCCCGAAAAAATGGCGCGTCTCGCCAACCTTCTCGGAGCGCCAAAAGCCGCGTCAGTCGCCGAAACCGCTAACAGCGCGGCAGACGCGATTCAGCGCACTCTCGCTTCGCTCAGCGTTTCACCTAACTTGAAAGAATATAACATCCCTCTCGACAGACTAACAGCCGCCGCAGAAACCGCGCGCAATCTTGATTTTGTATCGAACTCGCCGTGGTCTGTTTCAGAAGAAGAGGTTTTCAATATTTTAAAAGAGGTATTTTAAGAAAACTTTAGTTTAGGCAAATTTTATTTTTGGAGATCAAAATATGGAAAATAAAAGTTCGGTAAAACAACAAGAGTTAGGATTAAAAATCGCCGCTGAATTGTGCAGCCAGTTAAATTATTCAACGACTAATTCATTAAATATAAGCAGTCTGAAAAAAGAATTCTCAAGCACTGATAAAACAGAATTAATAAATGTAATTGCATACCTTAAACAAAAAAAATATGTAAAATACAGCAGTTTTAATAACGAGCCTTACGAAATATATTTAACTGAAAAAGGCGTAGACTTAGTTGAAACCCTCGAAAGCAATAAAGTTTTTTCCAGATACAGCGCTGATTTTTCAACAGAAGTTTTGCAGAATATGAGAAGTAAATTGAAATAAAAAACTGGCTTCACTCATAATATTTTTTATCAAAAATAAGCTCGTGTAAATTATATTCCTCGGACAATTTTTTTTTGATATGAAATCCCATTTTTTCTAACATTTTTTTTCCGGATAAAGTAACTGATGTGGACAGAGCTTTTGAAAATAAAATATTTTCCTTTTTTTTATCAATAATAAAATCATTAAAACCCATTATCAGATATTTTGAAAGACCTTGCTTTTGATATTCCGGACGTATTACCGCCGAAATCAGATAAAGTTTATATGTATTAAAAGGTGAATATTGTTCTATATAAACTCCTGGTATATCTGAATCAAATATTCTATCTTCATTAATAATTTTTTCATATAATTTTTCTTTTATCGGGAACATACATAAATACCCAATTATTTTTTCATCATCGCATAGTAAAACAAATATATCATTATTTGCCTTAAATCTGTCATATATCTCATCAAATGTCCCTTGCAAATTTTCCGGGTATACAGACGCATCAATATCCAATATATCATTAATAAAATTTGCGTCAAAATTATTTGTATTTTTAACAGTAAACATTACCTTTTTTCCTTTGTCATATAATTCTCATTATATCATAATAGTACATAGCGGTATCTATTATAATTTGTCAAACTCCCCTCACGCTGCTTTTCCACCCCCTAAATTCCCTTAACACAAACACCGCCGATATAACCGAGGCGCAAATGTCGGCTAACGGGAAAGCGCAGTAAACGCCGTAGATTGGGCGAAGGTTAATCGATTCAAATAGAATTGGCAGAAATAGGAGAGCGGGAATTAAAAATAAAATTTGGCGTGAAAGGCTTACGATCGAAGCTTGAATTGGTTTTCCGATTGCCTGAAAAAATTGTCCGCCCATTAATTGGATGGCGATAAAAGGAAACATGCTTGTGCAAATACGCATGGTTATTATCGCGAGGCTGCGCAGTTCGCCTGTGTCTTTGCTGAATAACGAAAATAAAAATCCGGGAAAAATTTGGATAATTAAAAAACCTGTTGTAAGAAAAATTGTACACGCGATCACCGCTAATTTAAAACATTTTTTTACGCGATCAAATTGTTTTGCTCCGTAATTGTAACCGATAATCGGCTGCGCGCCCTGTCCTATTCCCATCATCGGCATGAAAATTACCGTAAACACGGTAAAGAAAATTGTCATGGCTGTGAGAGCGTTGTCTCCGCCGTATTTTATAATCGTAGCGTTCTGCAGAATGCCGACAAGGCTCATCGCAAACTGCATTATGAACGGAGCAAATCCAATCGCGATAATTTTTCCTGTCAATTTAAGTTCGAGTTTCATGTATTTTGGACGGAATCGCAGACGTGTCCATTTTGAATTGAAATATCCCAAAACAAAAACAAGCGAAATAAATTGAGAAATAACTGTTACCCATGCCGCGCCTGCAACGCCTAAACCCAAAACAAAAATAAAAATGGGATCAAGAATTATATTTAATACAGCGCCGATAATTTGAACCATCATCGAAGTTTTAGGATGTCCGTCGGAACGGATAAAATGAGTGATGCCGGGACTCATCGCGCCAAAAACAGCGCCGTAGAGCGTTATGCGCAAATATGTATCGGCGTATTCGAAAACTTTTCCCTCTGCTTTCATAATATCGCGGAGGATTGGTTCCATAAAACTTAAAATTACAATGATGCTGACGGCAGGAAGAAGAAAAAGCAGAACAAAAGCGTGACCCATTATTTTTTCTACTTCATCATGGCGTTTTTCGCCCATACGAATCGCGAAAAGCGAATTCGCCCCTATGCCGATCAGCATAGAAAAAGCCATAATGATCATCGTTATAGGCATTACAAGACCTACGCCCGCGATCGCAAGAGGATCAACGCCGTGTCCCAAATAGATTCGATCAACGATGTTGTAGAGAGCGTTTACCAGCATTCCGATTATCGCGGGAATGGAAAAACTGAGCAGCAAACGTCCTATCGGTTCTTTTCCGATACGGTCTGTCGCGAGTGTCGGCGATGCTGCAGTTTGCGGATTTAACATATTTTCAGGCAATTTAAACTCCGTGATTTTATACCATTTTAATATATTATATGTTATAATTACAGCGAACGGAAAAAAACATGGCTAAAATTCTGAAATTTTCAAAAATTTATGTCAAGAAGGACTTTCTCGTTTTTTCTGTTATTTTCTTTTTGATTATTACTGTTGTAACAATTACAGCATATTCAATATCTTCCCGTCAAATAAATCATTCGTATGTTGAACAGCAGCTCGCTCTTGCTTCCGAAACAACGCGCCTTCGTTTAGCCAAAATAGTAGACAGTGAACTGGCGCTGGTGCTTAAGATGGCAAATACTCCGATCATATGTCAATATTTTATGAATCCCTCCGATCCTGAACTGAAAGCTTTGGCTCAAGTTGAATTTGATATATACACAAGTTATTTTAAACAAAAAATGATTTTTTGGGTCAATGATGTTGATAAAATATTTTATTCCACTAATAACGAACCTTATGTTGTCGATCCAGGGGATCCGGAATCGTATTGGTATAATCTTACTCTTTACTCAACGGAGAAATATAATTTTAATATAAATTATAACCCTAATGTGGAGCAAATATATCTTTGGGTTAACGTTCCTGTATTTAATGAAAACGGCGGCAGAAAAAAACCTATTGGTATGCTCGGAACAGGAATAAATCTGACAGAATTTACGGAATTTATCGCCAATTCCTATAAGGATTTCGATAAAAATATTTCTCTTTATACATTTAATAAATTCAACGAAATAACATCCGCCTCAGATTATAATCTCGTCAATGATAAGGCACGGCTTTACGTTTATCTCGGAGAAGTCGGAGTTAATATTATCAAAACGGCAAATCAGCTTTCTAACGGCGAAAGCAGCGGATTTATATACGAAGGTAAAATGTATTTAATCAGCTCTATCCCGGAAATGGAATGGTTTTTGTTGTTGAGTTATCCATTGCCCGGTTTTATCGCGCTTAATCAATCCATGAATATTGTATTTTTCAGTATGTTAGTGCTTATTTTTATCTCGTTAATTAGCATAAATATATTTGCAGCCCGCTCTGAAAACGCATTAGCAAAACAAAATATTCAATTAATGGAAGCAAACCAAAAAGCGGAAGCCGCTTCCCGCACAAAGAGCAGATTTCTTGCGACAATGTCGCACGAGATCCGCACACCGCTAAACGCGATTATAGGAATCGCGCAGATCGAAATGCAGAACGATGAACTCTCGGAAAATCTTAAAAAAGCATTTAAACAAATTCAAATATCAGGCGGCAATTTGCTTGGTATCATCAACGATATTCTTGATATGTCTAAAATTGAAACCGGTAAACTTGAACTCAATCCTGTTGAATATGATGTACCAAATCTAATCAACGACGCTGTTCAGCTCAACATTGTGCGAATCGGATCAAAACCTATTGATTTTAAACTTGATATAAAAGAAAACCTGCCGTCAAAACTCTACGGCGATGAATTGCGCATAAAACAAATATTAAACAATCTGCTGTCCAACGCGATAAAATATACGGAAAAAGGAGAGATTATTTTTTCGGTAAGGTATATTTTCGCAGACGAAAATGTAATGTTAAAATTTATTATTAAAGATACAGGTCAGGGAATGAAACCTGAAGACAGAGAAAAATTATTTTCGGAATATATGCGCTTCAATAAAAAATCAAACCGCTTCACCGAAGGAACAGGTCTTGGTTTAAATATAACAAAAAAAATTGTTGAAATGATGGACGGCACAATCAGCGTTGAAAGCGAATACGGCAAAGGCAGCACATTCACAGTTTCAATATGGCAGAAGACTAATGATTATATACCTATCGGCGAAGAACTTGCTGAAAGATTGAGTAATTTTACGTTCACCAGCAAAAAACAAGATATATTAAAAGTCACCCATGAAGTAATGCCGTACGGAAACGTACTTGTTGTTGATGATGTTGACACAAATCTTTATGTCGCTCACGGAATTTTATCATTTTATAATCTGGAAATTGATTTAGCGGACAGCGGTTACGAGGCAATAAAAAAATTTGAAGAAGGAAATATTTACGATGTAATATTTATGGATCAGATGATGCCGCACATGGACGGAATTGAAACCGCGCAGAAACTAAGGAGCGGCGGCTACACAGGCGCAATCATAGCGTTGACGGCTAACGCTCTTGCCGGAAATGATGAAATGTTCGCTCGAAAAGGTTTTGACGGATTTATACCAAAACCGATTGATTTGAAACAGTTAAGCATAATTTTAAATAAATTCGTAAGAGATAAACATCCTGAAGAGGCAAAAAAATATAAACCTGAAACAACAGTTATGACACAGGAAGAAATGCAAAAGCGTGATCGAAAATTAAAACATGCTTTCCGTAATGAAGCAAAAAAAGCGATTGTTACCTTGAGAGAAACAGCGCGGCAGACAGAGAATGATAACAGCGTCAATTTATTCACAACCACTGTACATTCAATAAAATCCGCGTTGTCAAAGATATCTGAGTTTGAAGCGTCTCAGGACGCGTATGCTTTGGAAAGCGCGGGAAAAAGAAAAGATATTGAATATATAAACGCTAATCTGGAAAGTTTTATCAAAACGCTTGAAGCATTGATAAATGATTTGTAAATTATAAAACATTAATAATATAAACTATAATTGTATCCAAATTTAATCATCAATTTTCAGTAAAATTTCTTGTCTGATTTTGCATATCTTCTTAGTTTAAAATCAGAGAGGATAAAATTATGAAAATCGGATTAAAATTAACAGCTTTAATGGTTTTGCTAAGTCTTATCAGCGCAGGCACTGTCGGAGTAACTTTACTTGTTCAGGCAAAAGACGATATTTCTACGCTCTCTCATGACAAGGCTTTTACAATCGCTCATGATTACGCGGCGGAAATCAGCAATTATTTCGCTGAGTATTGGTATTCGGTAGAAACGCTTACAAACGTTATGGAAAATTACGAGTCCCTTGCGGTAAATGAGCGCCGCTCTTTTTTCAACGATGTAATCGAAGATGAAGTATTACAAAATACAGATATTCTTGGGGTATGGGTTATTTGGGAACCCAATGTTCTGGAAGGCAACGACAGCCGGTATATCGGAGTACCGGGTTCAACAAAAACCGGACGTTTTGCTCCGTATTGGTACTATGACAGAAATAAAGTTTCGATGCACGCGCTGTTTGATGAAGAAATCAATGATCCCATAGCGGGAAAATATTATCATGTTCCCAAAAAAACGGGACACACTATACTGATGCATCCCTATCTTGATAATGTCGGCGGAAAACAAATTTTAAACGCTACAATCGCTTCTCCTATATTTTCACATAACGGACAAAAATCAGATAACAACCCGAAAATACTTGGCGTCGTCGGAATAGACATCAATGTAGAAACAATTCAAAGATTATCTACGGAACAAAAACCGTTTGGAAGCGGATTTACAGCCGTTTTCAGCGATGACGGCACAATTGTCGCACACTTCGATACAAAACGAATCGGAATGTCGATGCTCGATACCGAAAAAGATATGGCAGGACCGTATTTTAATGATTTCATTGACGCTGTCTCAAACGGTAAATCGCTTAGTTTTACCAATTATTTGTCCGAAATGAAAGATGAATTTACTTTTTATATTGTTCCAATTCCAGTCGGAGATAAAAATAACAGCGCGGCAAACAGCAAATGGAGTTACGCGATCGCTGTTCCCGTAAAAACAATTATGGCGGGAGTAAATCACATGATTCTGTCGGTTGTAATTATAACTGTACTAGTTCTGACAGGAGTTTGTTTTGCGGCGTTTTTTCTAGCACGTTCGATAAGCAAACCAATCATCAGAGTAACTGATACTCTTAAAGATATATCGGAAGGCGAAGGAGATCTTACAAGAAGTATCGATATAAATTCAAAAGATGAGATAGGTTCCCTTTCTCATTATTTCAACATGACACTGCAAAAAATAAAACATCTTGTAATAATAATTAAAAATGAAGCGGGACATTTACAAGAAATCGGCAATGATTTATCAACAAACATGAATCAAACTGCCGCCGCTATTAACGAGATAACCGCTAACATTCAAAGCATCAAAGGGCGCGTAATGAACCAGAACGCAAGCGTAACTCAAGCAAACGCGGCAATAGAAAATGTTACATCCAACATCGGGAAACTCAATAATAACATAGAAGATCAAAGCGTAAATGTCGCGCAGGCTTCAACCGCAATTAAAGAGATGTTGTCGAATATTCAGTCTGTAACAGATACGCTTGTAAAAAACACTGCCAATGTTAACACATTGAAAAACGCGTCAGAAGAAGGACGAAACGGTCTGCAGGAAGTATCTTCGGACATTCTGGAAATCGCGCGCGAGTCGGAAGGACTTTTGGAAATTAACTCTGTTATGAATAACATCGCGGGTCAGACAAATCTTCTTTCGATGAACGCGGCAATTGAAGCCGCTCACGCGGGAGACGCAGGCAGAGGTTTTGCCGTAGTAGCCGATGAAATCAGAAAACTTGCCGAGGACTCCGGCGAGCAGTCAAAAATAATCGGTAAGGTACTGAAAAAAATAAAAGACTCTATCGATAAAATTACGATGTCAACAGAAAGCGTACTAAACAAATTCGAAGCGATTGATACAGGCGTCAAAGTTGTAGCGGAACAGGAAGACTATATCCGCGGCGCGATGGAAGAACAGGGAGAAGGATCAAAACAAATACTGGAAGGAATTAATAACGTTAACGGAATTACTAACAAAGTAATTGACGGTTCTCATGAAATGCTTGAAGAATCACATGAAGTTATCAAAGAAAGCAAGAACCTTGAGAGGGTAACGCAGGAAATTACTTCCGGCATGAATGAAATGGCATCGGGAGCCGATCAGATCAATGTCGCAGTAACGCAGGTTAACGATATAAGCATCAGAAACCGCGAAGGAATTGAAACTCTGTTAAAAGAGGTTTCGCGTTTTAAAGTCGCGTAAGCCGCTCTTTGATTGGTTTGTTATGTGACATGATTTGTCTAAGTACAGCACAAAAGTTCCTGACTTGCGATATCTGAATACAGGATAAGTCCGTTTGCGTTGGAAACATGAATAACTTCTTCCCATTTTTTTTCGGAAGGCAGCTGTTTTTCAAGTAAATTTTCCTGATTTAAAATTAAATACGGATTGAAAGTAACGCCATTCTCGCCGTCAAAAATCGCGGCGTAAAAAATATCAGCTTCTACTATGTCCTGAAAAAAGTGACTGCCAAATGACAATTCAGGAATTAAATTGCCTTGCTTGTGCGAAACCTCGCACATAACAGTCATGTTGCACAATTCGCTGAAATGAACAGGTACGCCAAGCGATGTAGTTGTAGTCCCCCATCTTCCCGGACCGATAAGCATAATGCTGCTGCCTTTTAATTTATGATTCAACATTCCGATAACACGGGCAGCCTGATATTTGTCGCGTTCCGCCAGAGCGAGATACGGTTCCGCCTTTACAAAAATAATATAATCAAGAGAGAGACGGACATTGCCTCCCATAAAATTTCCTGTTGATGAAAATAAAATATTCCCTTTATCAGGTTTAATAAGACTTATCTCCTGTGACGCGCTATTGCTTACAGCGCCTAAACCTTTTCTCTTTGTTTGCAGCGGACGGCATTGAAGCAAATTGAATTTAAAAATCCCTTCATTGTTAAAGTTTGCCGTAAATTCGATATCAACAGGATAATTATACGCTCTTTCGATTGTATGCATTACTTTTTTCGCAAAATACGGAAATTTAGTTTCACCTAACAGTTTTTTAAAGTCCAAAATATACGGTTTTTTATCAAGAGAAATATTCAATTCCTGCATACGCGCAAGAGCCGCTGTATCAAGAGTAAAGAAAATTTCCTTTTCTGTTTTTAAATCCTGATTATTAAGCGCGTCAACAGGCGTTTCTTCCATTTTGTTTTCACGTAAATTAAGAACATCCGCTTTATGCTGAGAAAATTTACGCTCGTCGCCGTAGTGAACAGGCGGACCCTTTTCCGGCTGATCGAGCGGAACAAGACGCGCGTAATCACCGCTTACGCGATCGACAGCGCGCGTGCCGAGACCGAAAACAAGACGCAGCATTCCGGCTTTCGGGTCCATGTCTTTATTCCACACATACAGATTCGATGAATGACCAACTCCGGCGATATGCGGAAAAAACAACTCGCCATAGTGGTCTCCTGAAACACGCTGAACAAGTATCGCCATCTGCTCGTCTTTATGTTCAAGACCTCTGGCTTGTCTATAGACAAGAGCGTCTTCACTCATTGAACTGGCGTAAACAGTCCGCACTGCCTGTTCAAAAGCTTCGAAGCGTTCTTCAGGCGTCCCCTGATTCGCGCAGAAAACGCTCTCGTATTTTCCGGCGAAAGCGTTTCCGAAATTGTCTTCCAAAAGGGAACTCGATCTGACAATAATCGGAGACCACCCGAAATATTCCATCATTTGATAGAACTGTTCGCGGATGACTTTCGGGAATTTTCCATTTAACAGTTTTTCTTTTAATTCGGGAGCATGCTCAAAATAACCTTCGGGCGTTTTCTGCCTGCACCGCAAATCCCACCAGTCATTTTGAACGATGTATGTATAAAAAATGTCGGAACCGAGATACCACGAATCATGCGGCTCCCAATTATTTTGTAAATCGTCTCCGGAATGTGAAAGATCTTCGTTTTCTAAAACCGCCCAATCTTTTTCGACGACTTTTCTGCCGAGCAGCATACCGACGCTTTTCCCGCCGATAAAACCCGATCCGATTTCACGCGACGCGATATCCAAAATGTCACGCAGCGAAAAATACGATTCGGCTAACTCTGTGATGTGAGGTTCTCTTCCAATCATCAAACTGATAAGAAGTTTTTTCATCTCTGACTGTTTTTCTTCGTCTTCGTCAAGAATTGCCTGCGCTTTCTCTAATGTTATATCCCAATAATCACGCGCTTTAATCCCCTGCCCAACACCGGAAAAAAGTGAAGCTGCGTCCGCGCTTGATGTTATGGGAACAGTTTTATCAACATCAATAAGATGAGGAAAAAACATGGTGGGCGAATATCGTTCCCAAACTTTAAGCGGATGCACGTAAATTTTATTGTCTATGTGATACAAATCCAAAAGGAGCTGAGTTGTCTCGCGAATACGGGCAATCGTCGAATGAGTATGTACCCCGCGTATCAGCGCGAAGTAGGCGACAGTATCAAGAATATAAAGAAAAGGGCACGTTACGCGAAAGAAGTTTCCGATCATTAAGTCCGAATACCAAAAATCCAAAAGGTCGCTCAGGCAGTCAAAAACATAAAATGCCTTAAGCCCTTCTTTCGCGATTAAATCGTGCACCTGTGTAGCAAAACTTTCAAACCCGACGGACGCGTCAAGCTTGTAAACAACCGAAGGTTCGTCATCATTCATAATCGGTTTATGATTTCCGAACCGGAAGTAAACAAGCCTGCGCCCGTCGCGTTTCGATTGATCAATGTAAGGACGTACAACTTCGAGGTAGTCTTCGATAGACTGTACCTGCCAGACGACATTATCGCCAAGCCACAGCATATCGACAACCTGATCGAGTCCCGAGAGCCCCGTACTGCAAGTCTTCGGTCTATTTACATTTTTTTCAATCGACATAAAAAAACCTCTTATGCTTCGTCCTGTAAGGCATCGTAGCCTTCTTCGCCGGTTCTCACTTTTATAACATTTTCAACATCATAGATGAAGATTTTGCCATCGCCGATATTTCCAGTGTAGAGTGCCTTCTTTATCGTATCAACACAAAGTTTTACAGGTATCTTACAGATAACGACTTCAACTTTGATCTTCGGTAAGAGCGATGATTCAAGCGGAATACCGCGATAGTATTCTTTTCCGCCTCTCTGCATTCCGCAGCCAAGAACTTGAGTTACAGTCATTCCGGTAATTCCAATCTTGTCGAAAGCGTTTTTTAAACCTTCGAACATTGACCGTTTTGTCATGATGACAACCTTTGTCATCTTCGCGCCCGGTTTTGAATTATTTACAACAGGGATCGCAGCGTCCGCTGGAACTGCTCCCTCAACAACAACAGCGCCGTTGTTTCCGGTAGTCATGAAGTCCGCGTAAGCGGCTGTAAGTCCGTGCTCGGTGATATCCAAACCGGTGATCTCTTCCTGCCTTGAAACGCGAAGTCCGTTAACTTTCTTTATAATGAAGAATGTCAAACCGACAGTAGCGAATGTCCACGCCGCGATAGCCACAACGCCGAGTGACTGCACGCCAAGCTGAGCCGCGCCGCCGCCGTAGAACAGACCGCCTTCGACCGCGAACAAACCGACAGCAACCGTACCCCACACGCCGCAAACGCCGTGTACCGCAACAGCGCCGACAGGATCATCTACTTTCAATTTGAAATCAATAAATTCGACCGCTAGAACAACAAGAACGCCGGCAATCAAACCGATCGCAAGAGCGCCGAAAGCATCGACATTGGCGCATCCTGCTGTGATACCGACAAGCCCCGCTAACGCGCCGTTGAGCGACATCGAAACATCGGGCTTCCCGTTTTTAATCCATGTGAAGATCATCGTTGCTACAGAAGCTGATGTAGCTGCGATTGTTGTTGTAACAAAAATCGATCCAAGTTCACCGGCATCCCCTGCTGCCGCGCCGTTGAAACCGTACCATCCAAACCACAGGATGAAAACGCCGAGCGCACCGAGAGTCAAACTGTGACCGGGAATCGCGCGGGCTCTTCCGTCTTTGCCATACTTGCCGACACGGGCGCCAAGAAACGCAGCGCCAATAAATCCGGAAATACCGCCGACCATGTGGATAGCGCCTGAACCCGCAAAATCAATAAAACCTAACTGACAAAGCCAGCCGTTTGAATTCCATACCCAGCCTGCTTCGATCGGATAAATGACCGCGCTGATTACGATACTGTAAATACAGTACGCGCTGAACTTTGTGCGTTCCGCCATAGCGCCCGATACGATTGTCGCAGCTGTCGCGCAGAATACAAGATTAAAAATAAAATCGGAACTATTAAATTTTGAAAAATCCGTAAAGATTCCAAGATTTGGAATCCCGATAAGTCCGAATACATAATCTTCCGCGGCAAGCAGACAATAACCGAGCAGCATAAAGGCGATTGCGCCTAAGCCAAAATCCATCAAATTTTTCATGATGATATTGCCCGCGTTTTTTGCGCGGGTAAAGCCCGCTTCCAACATCGCGAATCCGCATTGCATAAAGAATACTAACGCAACGCCCACCAAAAACCAAAGTGACATGTCCATAATGAACCTCCAAAAAAATGGCGTGTGTCTCTTGCTTGCACTCAAAGTGTTTACACTCTAAATGTTTACAAAAAACACACGCCCTTGTGTGTAACGGCAACGCCGTCAATAATTTTTTTCTTTCTCTCTTTATATTACGCTGTACAATATCTCCGCGTATGTCGGAATCGGCCAGTGCTTCTTTGCTACCAGCGTTTCAAGCTCGTCTACGATAAGCCTGAGTTCCGACATCGCTGTAAAAACTTTATCTCTGTAGAAAGTCGCCTGTTCTAATATTTTCCGCTCCTGCGTTGTTTCTAAAACCGCGCTCTCCAAAGCCGTCAGCTTATTCAAAAGACACGCTGACAATTTTGTTATCTTGTTTAAGAAATGCTGCTCAAGCGTACAATCAATATTATCGCCGCCGAATGATTTCTTGTTGCGCAGAAGTTCGATCAGCTCGCTCTGATAATCCAGACACGCTGGAATGATATCGCCTTTAACCATATCGATCATTGTAAGAGCTTCGATATGGAGTGTTTTGCAATAGGATTCCATCATTATTTCATATCGTGAATGAATTTCTGTCTCCGTAAATACATGATGTTTCGTAAACAGATCCAAACTTTTCTTCTCAAGAAATTTCGGAAGAGCGTCAACTGTGGTTTTCAAATTTGACAGCCCGCGTTTCTGCGCTTCAACAACCCATTCATCGGAATAATTGTTGCCGTTAAAGATGATCCTTTTGTGCTCGCTGTAAGTTTTTTTAACAATCGCAGCCATGTCGCCGGTAAAGTCTTTTGATTTTTCCAGCTTGTCGGCAAATTGATTCAGGGCTTCAGCGACGATTGTATTCAAAACGATGTTCGGTCCCGCAATGGAGAATGTCGATCCCAGCATACGGAACTCAAACTTGTTTCCGGTAAACGCAAAGGGGGAAGTACGGTTACGGTCTGTCGAGTCTTTCGGGAAATGCGGCAGTACTGTAACGCCGATTTCCATTTCGTGTTTTTCCTTTCCTTTGTAACTTGTGCCCGACTCGATAGCGTCAAGGATTTCCTTTAACTCATCGCCGATAAACATTGAGATGATTGCGGGAGGCGCTTCATTCGCGCCGAGGCGGTGATCGTTCGCCGCGCTCGCCGCGGACAGTCTCATCAAATCCTGATACTCGTCAACCGCTTTGATAACCGCTACAAGGAACAATAAAAATTGCGCGTTTCCCTGCGGAGTATCGCCGGGCTCAAGCAGGTTGATACCGGTGTCTGTGCCGATTGACCAGTTGTTGTGTTTGCCGCTTCCGTTAACACCCGCGAAAGGTTTTTCATGAAGGAGGCAAGCCAGACCATGTCTGTTAGCAATAGTTTTCATCAATTCCATTGTGATTTGATTATGGTCGGTCGCTATGTTTGTCGTTGAAAAAACCGGAGCGAGCTCGTGCTGAGCAGGAGCGACTTCGTTATGTTTTGTTTTTGCGTAAACGCCAAGCTTCCAAAGTTCTTCATCGAGATCATGCATAAACGCCGAAACTCTCGGCTTGATGCATCCGAAATAATGATCCTCAAGCTCCTGTCCTTTGGGCGGACGCGCGCCGAACAATGTCCTGCCTGTATAGATCAAATCAGGGCGTGCAAGAAAAGCTTCCTTATCGATGAGAAAATATTCTTGCTCCGGACCAACGGTTGTAATTACGCGCTTTGCCGTATTGTTACCGAAAAGTTTGAGGATGCGCATTGCCTGCTTGTCGATTGCTTCCATCGATCTGAGCAGAGGAGTCTTTTTATCAAGCGCCTCGCCCGAATACGAACAGAAAGCGGTCGGAATACACAAGGTGCCGTCTTTGATGAACGCGTAGGAAGTTGTGTCCCAAACGGTGTAACCTCTCGCCTCAAAAGTAGCGCGAAGTCCGCCTGATGGAAAACTTGACGCATCGGGTTCGCCGCGCACAAGTTCTTTGCCGGAAAATTCGATAATGACCCTGCCGTCTCCTGTTGGAGAAATAAAACTGTCGTGTTTTTCCGCTGTAGTTCCGGTCATTGGCTGGAACCAGTGTGTAAAATGGGTCGCGCCTTTTTCAACAGCCCACTCCTTCATGGCGTTTGCCACTGTGTTGGCAATATCCTGTTCCAGATGCGTACCCTGCGATATCGTCTTTTTAAGGGATTTATAAATATCCTTGGGCAGACGCGCCTGCATGACCGCATCATTGAAGACCATGCTCCCGAATACACTAATAATGTCTTTCATTTTCATACCCTCCTGTAGGTAGACTTGAAATTTTCAGCGGTTCACAACCGCAAAAAAAAGGCGCCGTATCCGAACGCCCAACCGCCAATTCAAGCGGCAAGACAATCAGATACAGCGCCTTTGCTGTTTCTAATAACACTTTATACAATTTTTTAAATATTGTCAAGCAGTTTTGAAAAAAGGTGACTGTCACCACGAGAAAATTTGACTAAAATATGAAAAGTGACTGTCACCTTTTCATAAATTTCTTTTGACATATAACATTTCCCCCTCTAAACTTAATATATGAACATATCTACATATACAGTTAAACCAAAACTGCCTCCGGTTTTGAAACCTTTAGAGGAGATTGCCCGCAATCTTTGGTTATCATGGAATTATGACGCGGTTCAGCTTTTTATCAGGCTGGATTATGACTGCTGGCTGCTGTCTCAGCAAAGCCCCATTCGGACTTTGGGAATGGTAAGTCAGGAACGGCTTGCTCAGACGGCAAAGGATGATTCATACCTCGCCGCTCTTAAGGAAGTATACGATAGATTTCTTCGCTATAAAAAAGGCGATACGTGGTATCGAGGCAGCCACAAAGATGTTGTAGCGTATTTCTCGATGGAATACGGAATGGACGCTTCTCTCCCGATTTATTCGGGCGGTCTCGGCATCCTTTCAGGCGATCACATGAAAACTTCATCCGATTTAGGTTTACCGCTTGTAGGTATCGGTCTTTTGTACAGGCAGGGATACTTTAAACAGATGCTGAACGCTGATGGTTATCAACAGGAAAGCTATCCTGAAAATGACTGGTACAACATGCCTGTCGAAAGAAAAGTCGGTAAAGACGGTCAGCCTCTTAAAATAACTGTTGATCTTGTGGGACGGCATGCTGTAGCGCAGATATGGGAAGTAAAGGTCGGACGATCTTCCCTCTATTTACTCGACACCAATATCGAAGAAAATTCTCAGGACATTAGAAATATAACAGCAGCTTTATACGGCGGCGATAAAGAAGTACGCATGCAGCAGGAAATCCTGCTCGGTATCGGCGGTATCCGCGCTTTACGCGCTCTTGGAATTAATCCCGCTGCTACTCACATGAATGAAGGTCACGCCGCTTTCCTCGGACTTGAGCGAATCCGCGAAATTATGACAGAAAAAAGTTTCACATTCGAAGAAGCGCGCGAAGTTGTTTGGCCTACAAATGTTTTCACGACACACACTCCTGTTCCCGCAGGAAACGAAAGATTTGATATGGCGATGATGGATAAATATTTCCGCAACTGGACACAAGTGCTCGGTATTTCGTGGAAAGATTTCCTTGGTCTCGGCAGAATTGATGTTAACGATGATCGTGAAACTTTCTGTATGACGGTGCTGGCGCTCAAAATGGCGGCTTACGGAAACGGCGTCGCGAAACTTCACGGTGTTGTTTCCCGCGATATGTGGAAAGGACTATGGCCTGGATTGCCGATTAACGAAGTGCCGATCGGACACGTTACAAACGGCGTTCATCCGCGCACATGGATCTCTTCCGGTATGCTCGATCTTCTGGATCGATATTTCGGTCCTCACTTTGAAGAACTCCCGACAGAACTTTCGATCTGGGAACGAATGGATCGTATCTCCGACGAAGAATTGTGGCGCACACACGAACGCCGCCGTGAACGCCTCGTCGCCTTCGTCCGCGAGCGAACACGCGAACATTATAAACGCGTAGGCGCGATGGAACGCCGTATCAAACAGGCTGAGGATGTCCTCTCGCCGTATGCGCTCACTCTTTGTTTCGCGCGCAGGTTCGCGACTTACAAACGCGGCAATCTTCTGCTTCGTGATCCTGAACGCCTGCTGCGTCTTGTCAGAGACAACGATCGTCCTGTTCAATTGATCTTTGCCGGTAAAGCGCATCCGCACGATATGCCAGGTAAGGATTTAATCCGCGAAATTATTCACTTTGCCGATAAATATGATGTTTCAAGCCGTATCGTTTTTGTCGAAAACTACGACATGAATGTTGCCAAGTATTTAACATCAGGCGGCGATGTCTGGCTCAATACGCCGCGCAGACCAATGGAAGCGTCCGGCACAAGCGGAATGAAAGCCGCAATGAACGGCGTCCTTAACTGTTCAATTCTGGACGGCTGGTGGGACGAAGCATACAACGCCGAAGTAGGCTGGGCAATCGGTCACGGCGAAGAATACAAAGACGAAAGACTTCAGGATGATATTGAAAGCAAAGCGCTTTACGATCTTCTCGAACGCGAAATTGTGCCGCTGTTCTACGAAAGAGGCAGAGACGGCTTACCGCGCGGCTGGATCAAAATGATGAAAGACTGCATGAGGCAAATCGGTCAGTCGATGTCATCTCATCGAATGTTGATGGATTATTCAAATCAATTTTACTTTCCTGCGCTCAAAAACTACCGCCGTTTCAGCAAGGACGATTATACCGAAGCAAAATCAGTCGCCGCGTACTTCGCGAAATTACAGCAATCATGGGCAGGTTTAAAAATCGTCAAAATTGAGTCCAGCGCGAAACCTGTAATGCAGCGCGGCGACATGCTGACTGTTACCGCCTACCTCGATCTGGGAAGCATTTCCCCCAACGATCTTCAGGTAGAACTCTACCACGGCACTGTATCGAATCAAACGAACGCAATCACAGATGCCCGGAAAGTTGAAATGAAATGGTTAAAAAGCGAAGGTACTTTGAACCTCTATCAGGTTCGCATCGAATGTGTCGACACTGGTATGCAAGGTCACTCAGTACGAATTTTACCGAAACATGAATCGTTGATTCATCCGTACAGAAGCGGGTTTATTAAGTGGGCATAGGTAGATCAACAGCTAGCCCCGAAAAAGGAGTTTAAAGATGAAAAAGATTTGCAAGTTGAATTTAGTTGTTTTAGCGATGATAATGTTGTTCGCAGTTGTATTTGCCGGCTGCGGAGAGACTGATGAAGTCACAGTTTGGACAGCCACCATACAGTATTCTCAAGTTCAAACTATATTTGGCAGCAATGCATCAATAACTGATGGTAATGTAGCAAGGATGGAATATAGTAATTCAAGCGGAAGAGAAAATCGGGCTTCACAACTTATAGCTGCCGACGGGCAAAAAAGAACTATGACAGAGAGTCAAATTAGTGATTTTGTTGTTACTAATTGGGAAATTACCAAAACTCAAGCAGACGAGTATTCTGCATATCTGGTAAGTTATGATCATGGCTTCATTGCTAGTAGGAGTGGAGACACAGTAAAAGTAGTCATGAAATAAAAACGCAATTACTAGTTGTATAACAGGCGGAAGCGCAATGCTTCCGCTTTTTTTTCACTTCGCTATTGTATAAACCCCGCAATTCACCTAAACTGAAGCAGAGGTAAAACCTCGGGCAGTATCCTAGCAACCTGCCTTAACAAAACAAGGAGTAATATATGAACAATCACCTTTCTCAGCCGGTGTCGTTTAAATACCTCGATACCATTGGCGCTGCAGGCGGCGGCACATACGGCGTACAGCTCGATGGGTTCCCCCGCACAGAAATCTCATTTACAATTTTAGAATAATACGGTACTTTATTAAGATAAAGGAGAACTATATGAAAACTAAATTTAACGTTCTAATTATCGCCTTAATCGTTGTTTTCGTAGCAACATTCACCGCCTGCGAAGAGCCGGAACCAACAGTAACGGTTTATACGGGCACTATCAGCCCTACTGAATTTGAGTCTGTCTTTGTATATACACCACCAACTGTTGGCTATTTTGTACGTTCCGTAATAACTGTTACATATAGAGATCATATTGCTTCTAGGTTAAATGCTTCTCCATCTATATCAAAAGTGGAATGGACAGAAAGCGATATTAGTGATTTCTTTATCAACGCTGGATTTATAGATCCAAAACGTACAGAATTAATTAATTGGTTTAATGGTGAAGATCATGCATTGCTTTACGACAGAGCTTCAGAAGATACTGTAAATATCATTTTAAAGTGAGGTTTTCCCAAAACTCGGTTAGTTTTTGAAAAACCTCTATTATTTACATATTATTAAACGGCAGTTTCCTAGCAAACCTGCCTTATCAAAACTTGGAGTAATATATGTCTTTTTCTTCACAAACCCCGTCATATAAGTATCTGGATGTTATCGCAGCTTTTTTTGTTGGTATCCTAATCGTTAGTAATATTGCCTCGTCTGCAAAAATTGTCGACCTTGGTTTTTCGATTTTTTCGATACCGCTTGTGTTTGACGGAGGCACTTTGCTGTTTCCGCTTGCCTACATTCTGGGCGATGTGCTGACTGAGGTGTACGGTTTCAAAACAACTCGGCGGGTTATCTGGACTGGCTTCGCAGCGATGATTCTTGCTGTGCTGATTTTTTTCGTGTTGGGCGCGCTGCCAGCGGAATCGTTCTGGGCGGAAGAGACCGGCGGAGACGCGGCGTACTCTGCAATCCTCGGCGGAATGAGTTACGGCGGCATCGTTCTTGCAAGCCTTTGCGCATACCTTGTCGGTGAATTTTCCAATGCCGCGGTTCTTGTCAAAATAAAAGAAAAAACAAAGGGGCGTTTCTTGTGGATACGAACAATCGGCTCGTCTCTGGTCGGTCAATTTCTGGACACCACGATTTTTGTCCTGATAGCAACCGTGACCGGAGTTTTTGGCTGGGAGATTTTCTGGTCGCTTGTTATAACGAATTACATTTTAAAATGCGGTATCGAAGCGATTTTTACGCCTTTTACTTATTGGATATCAAATTTCCTCAAAAAGAAAGAAATATCTAATAATTAGACTGTTTTTGTATATTAGTCATAAATTATAAAAATCCAAAATTTTGTTTTGTTTTTCTTGACAATTTATTTTATGCTATATACAATGAAATACGGTGGTTTCAAATAAAAAATCTATACCATGAAACTACGTAAGGAGAAAGAGAGATGAAAAAATTAGTACTTGTACTAGCGCTTGTTGCAGTTATAAGCGTAGGCACAGCGTTCGCGCATCCTGATGGATGGGGAATTGGTCTTCAAGGCGGCGGCGGTTTAAATTGGGTTGGATTTGGCTTCGGAGGCGGTTCAGCTTTAACATTGAAAGCACCTACTGTACCGATTTACTGGGGAATTTATTTTGACTTTTATGCAGGGTTTGACGGGTTTGGTTGGATTGCAGGTTTAACGGCAGACTACTATTTCCTTGATCTTCCATTTGCTTCCAATTGGCTCCACTTCTATATTGGCGCCGGCGGCGCATTTGGTTTTGGTATTCTTTATCAAGGATTAGCAATTGATCTTAAAGCTCGGCTTCCAATCGGTTTAAGTTTACAAATACCGATAAAATCAGGTCTTGACGTATTGGAATTCTATTTTCAATTAGTACCTTCTGCTGGTGTCAGACTAGGGTTCTTTGATCCTTTCAGAGCTAGCTTTGCCGGCGGTCTCGGCTTCGATGTCGGCTTCCGTCTCTGGTTCTAATATTTACTTAATGTAATAAAAAACCGGTGTTCGTTGAACACCGGTTTTTTTTGGTAAAAGGTGACTGTCACCCGCCTAAAATCTCGTACAATCTTTCCAAATCTTCCATTGAGTAATAATCGATGTGAATACGCCCTTTGTTAAGATCTCCTTCTATTACGACTTTAGTTCCCAATTTATGAAGAAACTTTTCGGTCATAGCATCGATTTCAGGGGGATGTTTTTTACCTTTTTTCGGAGCAGTGACCGGTTTACCGGTTTTACCGCTTCCTTCGTTTAACGCTGACGCGAGTTTTTCGGCTTCCCTGACAGAAACCTCTTTGGCAAGTATTTCGCGGAAAAGTTTTTCTCTTGCCTTTGCGTCCGTGACAGAGAGCAGCGCTCTTGCGTGACCAGAGCTGATCTTGCCTTCTTCAACGCTTTTCTGCACTTCGACAGGCAGTTTGAGAAGACGCAGCGCGTTGGCTACCGTCGAACGGTTTTTTCCCATTTTCACTGCAAGTTCGTCCTGCGAAAGATTGGAAAAATCCATCAGGTTTTTATATGCGGCGGCTTCTTCAATCGGGTTTAGATCGCTGCGCTGAATGTTTTCGATCAGGGAAATTTCCAAACGTTTTTGGTCTGTGTAGTCGCGGATGATCACAGGGACGGTTTCAAGACCTGCGAGTCTCGCTGCGCGGGTTCTCCGCTCTCCCGCGATGATGATGTATGTTCCGTCGCCGGAATTCGCCGCGATTATCGGTTGAATAATGCCGTAGGTTTTTATCGAGTCCGCAAGTTCCTGCAGCTCGGTCTCGTCAAAATTTTTACGGGGCTGTCCCGGGTTTGCGGTAAGTTTATCAACAGAGAGCTGAACAATATCGCCTGATTTGTTTTTTAGAGGGACGGATGGCTGCGGCTGTACGGACGAAGAGCTTTGAGCAGCAGAAGCGTTTTTCTTTTCATCGGCTAACGCGTGCTTTTCCCCGTTTTGATTCGACTGTGTGTTATCGGTGTTCAGCGATTCGCTGTCTAAGAGGGCGTTAATGCCCCTTCCGCCAAGACCTCTTTTCTGCGCCATTATTTGCCTGCCTTGTCACGCTTTATCATTTCCTGAGCAAGCGCCTGATACGCTCTTGCGCCCGGACACTGCGGATCATAGAGAGATATCGGCACGCCTTCGGACGGCGCTTCCGAGAGACGTATGTTCCTCGGGATGATCGTGTTAAAGACCATGTCCTTGTAATGAGCGCTTACCAGTTTAATTACATCATTCGCAAGGCGTGTTCTTGGATCGTACATCGTGAAAAAAACGCCGCCTATCTTCAAATTCGGGTTGTAGATTTTCTGCACATCTTTAACTGTGATCAAAAGCTGTTTAAGCCCTTCCATCGCAAAATATTCGCACTGCATCGGGATAACAACCGAATCCGCCGCCGCGAGTCCGTTCATAGTGAGCTGCCCAAGAGAGGGCGGGCAATCGATCAATATGTAGTCATAATTTTCTTTGATAGGCTCGATCGCCTTTTTTAAAAAATAAAACTTTTCAGTTTGATGTTCGATCATTTCAACGGCTGCCCCGGAAAGGTCGGTATCCGCCGGAATCACATCAAGGTTTTTTACGGAAGTCTTTCTCGCGGCTTGTTCCGCCGTGACCTCTTCGCAGAGAAGCTCATAAATCCCCGGCTTGGGCGGAGCCGCGCCAAGACCGCTTGAAAGGTTTGCCTGCGCGTCAAAATCAATCAAAAGCACTTTTTTACCGGCATCAGCCATAAACGCGCCAATATTGATAGCAGAGGTAGTTTTGCCGACGCCGCCTTTTTGATTTACAAAGACACAGATTGATCCCATGTAAATAATGTAACAAATAAGCAAAATCCTAGCAAGCGAAGAACAATGTTGACGCCCGCCTACAAGCGCATCCGCCATCTGAGACCGGTAGAGAAACGGAATCCCGCGATGAAGTCAGCCGCTAACGGAGAGTTTTTATCGTTAGGAAAATATGACTGCCACGCTGCTTCAATATAAGGAGCAAGATCATGGTTTTTAATCTTGAAAGTATAAGGCGCTACAGAAATCCCTACAGTACCAATCCATGTTGTTCCGCCGTAGTATGAATAATTCGCTCCTTTATACGTGAGAGCAGAATCGCCGAAACTGACTACAGGTCCAAAAAAGATTCTGAATATATCCTTGTGCCCCCACGACAATGTAAACGGCAATCTGAAAACATGAAGAGAATCATCATACTCAGGTCTTATCTCAAAACCAAATGACAACCACTTTGAAAATTCAAAGTTAATACTAACCGTCGAAGCAAAGCCGCGAAGAACATCTCCGTCCAGTGAGAAAAAATCCCATGTCGGCGCGGCGGCAGCTCCTATGAGGAAAATGGAATTACCTGACAATTTTTTTGATTTACCGGTATCTGACCGATCACCTGTGCCGGAACTTGATCCGCTGTCAACTTTAAAATTGGAAGGAGCCGCTGGCAATGCTCTGCCTGCCGTAACAAAGGCTTTATCCCAATATGTCTCGTCAAGGGTTGAATAAATTACACCGGTATGCGCGCCGTCAGAAGCCGCGTGAATAAAACGCTTGTCCCCAAGAAATATCCCAACATGGGTTATAGCCGAAGTTGTGCCTGTTCTGAAAAACAACAAATCACCGGGCTGCGCTCTATTAAGAGCAATTTTATCCGCCCATGAATGAAGCCCCGCCGCAGACCGCGGAAGCGTTTCTCCGAGCGCGTCCTTAAAACTCATACAAACAAAACCTGAGCAGTCAGTACCGCTTGATGACATTGCTCCGTACACATAGGGAGTGCCTAAATACTTTTTACCTGCGTCGATAACTTTCTGCCGCGCTTCAGCGGGAGTAGCCCTCGGAGCAGAAGGATAATTGCCCATAATAGGAGCGGCAAAAACCCCTGATGAAAATAGAATCATGCAAAGAAAAAGAAAATTTCTCATAATCAGTTTTCAACTCCCTAATAAAAATTGTATTACACTCTTTGTTAACTGTAAATTATAATTTTTTCTTTTAAAAAACGGGTCTTTTTCCAAGCGCCATTTTTAGCACATCCATATTTGCTTCGGTATATACTCCGCCGCCGCCTCCTGCGATCAATTCCTCTGCGCTGACATTAAGTTCAAAGGGACGGCGGGCGACATGCTCAGGATAATGCGCGTCCGATGAAGTCGTAAGAGGAAAGCCAAGCGTATTAAGCTGAACGCCGTTATTGACAGGCGGAAGACGGACACACTCAAGCGCCGTCCACGGACCGTTAACAACAATGCCAAGCTGGCTTGTCATCGAAAAAGCAATTCGATCGACATGAGCGGGAATTACAATGCCGCAGTACTCATGAACTTTTTCTCCGATGTTATCGATACTCAGATCGATAGGATTTATCAGATAATATTCGACTTCCCCTTCGATGTTGTCATCTTCATCAACATAAACCTGATCTCCGGTCTTTTCAGGAATGTTTAAAAACGGAGTGAGTATCGAGTAGGCGTAATCATTAAACGCCATGCACGCTTCAAGATTCGTGAACAGACAGAGGACGTGAACTTCTTCCGTGGTTGTCGCTTCCATTCCAAAAATCGGAATGATGCCGTATTGAGAACTGAGCTTTGCGAATGCGGGGCAATTAAGAGTTGAATTGTGATCCGTCAGAGCCATCAATTTTAATCCTCTGGCGGAGCCTAATTCGAGCAGACGCCTTGGAGATAAATCCAAAGATCCGCAGGGAGAAAGGCAGGAATGATTATGTAAATCTGCCAGCATAACTCACTCCAAAGACAGAATCATTTTCCGTTGAAAAGATCCCAGATTTTTCCGGACACTGTAAATTGATTCTCCTTAGAGAGAATAACGGCAATACCTTCATCTTTGGCAGCTTCGAGCATATCCTCCGGCAGAGGACGTGAGTTACAGATAACGATAACAGAAATATTTACAAGCGTCGCGACAGCCACTGTATTTTTATGCGCTTGAATTGTAATAAGAGCGCCGCCGTCTTTTGCGTGCGCCATTACATCGGAAAGAAGATCGGACGTATACGCGCCTGTAATGTCGACATCATCAAATTCAGGCTGACAAATTTCCGCGCCAATGGCAGCGGTTACTTCGCTGATTTTCATGTTATCACTCCTTTAATTTTCGTCTTTCTCGGAATTCACAAACACGACGGAACGCACCGTAGTACCTTTCCCTAGTGTGGAGTTAATTGTAAATTCATCAGAAACCCGCTTTGTATTCGCAAGCCCCATTCCGGCGCCGAACCCAAGAGAACGGACATACTCATTCGCTGTTGAATATCCTTCTTTCAGCGCCTGAGAAACGTCAGCGATTCCGGGACCATTATCCGCCGCGGTGATAATTACCTTATCAGGTAAAATAGAACAGCGCATAACGCCGCCGTTGGAATGAACAACCTGATTTATTTCCAATTCATAACAGGCGATCGCGACACGCCTTATCAATTTAGGATCAAAATTACGCTGCTTTAGCGCTTTTTTAATTTCAGTAGAAGCCCTTCCGGCTAATTCAAAATTATAATGAGCTGTTGTAAATTCCATTTCAGAAAACGCCGAATGTACTAATTCGTCGGTTTTTTGTAATTTTTCCAGTCTTTGTACCTCTCGGTTCATCTCGATAAGCAGGTTTCGTATAACGTCCATTGAAGTAAGAATGCCGACCAGATCGTGGTCTTTATTAAGAACAGGAAACCTGCCGAATCTGTATTTATTAAGATAGCTGATAGCAAAAGATAGAGGCATATCATCCTGTAAATGAATAATATCCTTTACCATTTTTTCTTCAACGGGAGCGTCAATATATCCGCGATCAAGAGCGTTAATAATATCTTCTGTTGAGACAAGCCCAACTAATTTACTGTCTTCTGTAATTGGAATACCTGCAACCCTATTATCACGCATCATTGTCTGAATTTGCCTCATAGTCTGCGTTTTATAACCAACAAGAAGAGAAGTGGTCATAACATCTTTAATCTTAAGCTGATGAATAAGTTCGAGCACAACAGACGGCGAATCAACGGTACTTATGGGAATATCATCAAGTTTTTCGACTTCACTCACTCCGTCACGCTCCTTTGGAGGGGAAAGTTTACGTCCTTTTGACGCATATTAAATATACCCTTAACTTGCGTAATTGTCAAAGTACCCTTGAATCAAAACGATGGGCGTTCCCTTATCGCCGGAGCCGCTGACAAGATCGCAGAGGCTGCCAAGAAGATCAGTGAGCTGACGGGGTGTTGTTCCCTCCGACTCCATCTTGCCCATTTGATCGATGCCTGCCTTTGCCTGTATCGCTTTTTCGATTGCTTTACGAGCATCGTCTTTTGAAAGATCCGCAAAATTATTATCGGCAAGATATTTTAATTTTAGTTCGTTGGGCGTCCCTTTTAATCCCGATGTAAAAGCAGGCGCGACCACAGGATCGGCAAGTTCCCAAATCCCGCCGACAGGATCTTTGAAGCCGCCGTCGCCGTAAATAAGTACTTCGACTGTTTTTCCGCTGATGTCCCGAAGAGCCTTCTGCATTTTTTCGACAAAAGCTTCGCAATCCCGCGGAAATAATTTTACCCGCTCTTCCGTCGCTTTATTAGAACCGAGCAAGCCGTATTTTTCGTTGTAACCGCTGCCGTCAACAGATTTTTTTAAGATGTCATCAATGCCGATAACTTTCTTCGCGCCTGCGGCGGATAACGCGCGCTTTGTCCTTTGACGCGTGTGAATATCTGCGGCAATAACCTGATCGGTATAATCCAAAATCCGTTTCGGATCGGCGCACAAAACTATTTCGATGTTTGAACCAAGTGATTTGTAATAAGATATATAATCGATACCGGTAAACCGATGTTTAATTTCACTGCCGAAAAGACGGCGGAACTCCGCCTCGCTCAAACAATCAGAATACGGATTGAGTTTTTTATCGTCAACATCATCCCATGTAATAAGCTGATTTCCGACCTCATCGCCCGGATAACTCAACAGGACAGTCACTTTTTCAACGCCGCGCGCAATGCCTTTTAAAAGCATCGCAAAACGATTTCTGCTCAAAATCGGAAACACAACGCCAATATGTTTCCCGCCAAAGTTCGCCTTAACATCAGCGGCAATCTGATCAAGCGTCGCGTAATTTCCCTGCGATCTTGCGACAACAGCTTCGGTAATCCCGATAATGTCACCGTCATTGATATGAACATGTTCATGTTTTATCGCATCATTCACAGTTTGACAAACAATCGCCGCAAGATCATCAGACTCGCGGATTATCGGTGTGCGCAACCCAAGCGCTCTTGTCCCTACAACTCTCATGATTGGAGTTTAACATAATCGGGTTTAAATGAACAGGTGAAAGTTAACTGTACTTTAAAAACTTCACCAAAGAGTTATAAATATAATGATAATTATCAACATCGGTGTGAGCACGAAGTCCCCTGCCGGCTAGGATGGCTGGTATATTCTGTTGTAAAATGTTGTCAGTCGCAGCCATAGACACCGCCAGTGAACTTCGCGCTCACACCCATATGGTTTTTATCTTAATATTTTCAAATCGTTTATGTAGTATTTTCCAAGTATCTTTACCTGCTCTGTTAACGTACAGAGATTGGTATTAAGTAAAAATATTAAATATTGGTGTGGTTAATAATTAAAACTCTCTGCGTCTTGAAATTCAAGATTTTCTTCGGCTTCTTTCTTAAAACATTCTGCATTTGCGTTTAATAATTCAATGTCACGCTGTATACGTCTTTTTTCAATTGCTTCAAGCATATTTTGTTTAAATTCGTCCAACTTTCGTGCCGGATAAACGAGCAAACTCAGCCGATGCTAAACGCAGAGCAATGTCCTCTTCACTACCATTATTTGTTTCACTATCCATAATATACAATTAGTACCCTAATTTGACTTATATTTCAACACGACTATCACCTTATCTCACTTTTCTCCACCCATGCATTTACCGCTAAAAGGGTATTTTCTTTGTCTGAGGAACTAAGTTTTCTGAAAGCGTTTATTAATTTCCGTTCTATTGCGTCTAAACCTTCAGGTTCTGTCCCTGTAATGAGATATTCTGCGGACACTCCGAGTAATTTGGCTATTTTTACACCTTCTTCCAAGTTGGGGTATGTTCTGCGTGTCATCCATTTTCGGAAGGTACCGAAAGGAACACCGATTTGACCGGCAATCCATTCTTGAGTTGTATTTTTTGTTTTTATCTCGTTTTTTAGCCTTATCCAGAAATCCATAAATTATTTTATGCTAGAAAAAGGTCAAATTTGGTCTATTCAACTTGACATAATACGCATATTTGCTCTATGATTAAGAAGTCTATGGGCATATTTGGAACATTTACTCATAGTAATAGGTAAATTTTGAGCCTATTAAAAACATTCGTATGAATGATGAAAAAGACAATGGGAAAGACCATAAAGGAGAAAAAAATGAAAAAAAGAAATCTACTAGGAGTGTTAGTAATAATACTGGCATTCGGATTTGTGCTTACAGGGTGCGGTTCTCTTTTCAACCTATTTGGCGGAAGAGAAAAAAAACCTACGACACCTACAACATTTGTAAGAGGACCTGCCGGTGAAACAACTATTCTGCTTCGTCAAGGATTAAATTTCGAACAAGCCTTTCGTGAAGTAGTTTTTATTCTTAACAGACATAACTTCGAAACTGAAATGATGCAGCCGGAAGTTGGTTATATTCGTACTCGTTGGAATAGATGGGACAGTACATCAAGTATTGAGGCATACAGAGTACGTGTTGTTTGTAATTTTAATCCTAATCGAACTCAGTTAATAATAAAAATAGAAGCAGAATATTTAGAAAAAGGATATTGGGTACAAGGTAATGACACAAAAGCATTGGAAACATTACGCAACGATATAAGTATGATTGTCGGTAATTAAGAATAAAAAAGAGCCTGAACGAAATTAAGCGTTAGCAGTACAACTAACGCTTAATTGATTTTATAACCCTAAATATACCGTTTTATCTCGGCGTTTTCGCTACATCGCAGATACGGCGAGCCATGTTTTCGAGGGAGACTTGCTCCATTACATGACCTAGCTCGTAAGCGACGCGGGGCATTCCGTAAACAACTGCGCTTTTTTCGTCCTGACCGAGGGTCATGCCGCCCTGCTTGTAAATTGTGCCGAGATGCTGGGCTCCGTCACGTCCCATGCCTGTCATGATTACGCCAAGAGCGTTGTTGGTGTAGTTCATCGCTACTGATGAGAAAAGCACGTCTGCGGAAGGTCTGTGACCGGATACAAGCGGCGCGTCAGAAAGATGGACAATAGAACCTGTTGTTTTTTTCTCGACTTCGAGGTGCTTGTTGCCCTGGGCAATTAAGATTCTGCCGGGTTTGATTTCGTCGCCTTCTTCGGCTTCCTTAACATCCAGCGGACAAATTCGATCAAGGCTCTTTGCGAATTCAAGGGTAAAGCCTGCCGGCATATGTTGTACGACGACTATCGGCACTCTCAAATCGGGATCCAGAGCCGCAAAAACGACGCGGAGGGCATCGGGACCGCCTGTACTGATTCCAATCGCTATGATCTCAGTTTTACCGGGTTTACGAACCTGAGAAGGCGGAGCGGCGGGCGCAACCGGTTCGGCTACAGCCAGATTAAAATGAATCGCTATATCCGAAGCTTTAGCGGAAGGAGTCTTCGCTGCGTATTCAGAAGGAGTGAGAAGCTTTTTTCCTTTAGATTTGCGGTAAGCTCCGCCGTAACCAAAGATCTTGCCTATAACATTGTCTTTAACAACATGAATATCTTCGGAAATCGAGCCTGAAGGTTTTTGAATAAAATCGCTCGCTCCGAGTGAAAGCGCTTCCATGGTAATTTCCGCGCCTTTTGCCGCAATGGAAGAAAGAATTACAACAGGAATTTCTATCCCTTGTTTTTTTCTTTCTTTCAGAAATTCGATACCATTCATTTCCGGCATTTCAAGATCCAAAATAATGACATCCGGGTTTACACGGGGGATTTTCTGAAGTGCAAAATGACCGTTCATCGCTTTGTCAGCAACAACAAGCCCAGGCGTATCATCAACCATACGTCCAATAAGATTACGCATCAACGCGGAATCATCTACAATCAATACCGATATTTCATCTGCCACGATTAACTCCTAAGTAAATTTTCGATATAAAGTTGCCCATTCGGTCTTTAAAAATTCAAATTTTGTATCCATACCGAAAAGGGATTCTGAATGTCCTATAAACAAAAACGATTTGGCTGCCATTGCATCCCAAAAACGCCCCATAACAGCGGTTTGCGCTACCTCATCAAAATAAATAATAACATTCCGGCAAAAAACAATATCAAAATTTCTTTGTCCTGAATCGTTCTTTAAATTATGATAGTCAAATTTGATCTTCGCCTGGATATCAGAATGAATTTTATAACCGCCGTCTACCTTATCAAAATACTTTGCAAGATAATTATCGGGAATACCGACGATTCGGCTTTCGGCGTAAAAGCCTTCCTTCGCTGTCATTAAACATTTAAGAGAAATATCGCTGGCAAGGATTTCAAAATTCCACGCTTTTGGGAGGATCTCAGTTAGTAACATGGCGATAGTATACGGCTCTTCACCTGTGGAACAGCCGGCGCTCCAGATTCTGATTGTACCGGGAATCCTTCTTATGTTGTTCATCAATTCAGGAATTACATGTTTTTCAAGCGCGTCAAAATGCGCCTGATTTCTAAAGAACCGCGTCAGGTTAGTCGTAATAGAATCTAAGAAACCTTTAAGTTCTTCCTTATCGGATTTGATCTTATCAAGATACACACTAACAGAAGCAACACCTCTTTCACGAAGACGTTCCTTCAACCTGCTTTCCAAAATTGAACGATTGGTCGGTGTGAAAGTAATACCGCTTTCCGCATAGATAAGATCGCGATACAGTCCAAAATTAGCATCATCGAGAAACTGAATATCTGCCATACGTTAATACTATGGGAGTATTTTGAATATGTCAATGTTTTTTTTGGTGACAGTCACCTCCGCTACATATAGCGTTCTTTAATTTCTTTATACGCTATATGTAGTATGGGTGACAGTCACCATATGGTTTGATACAATGTATAAGATGGGAATTTCCCCACTTACAAAACTCCACCTTCGCGCTCCGCTCGTTTTTTCGGAAATTCCTCTTAAAGACGGGGAAACGCCGCCGGTTTCTTCCGAATACGAATTCCTTTTCTGCTATAAATTAAACCCTCAGCAAACCAAGAGTATCGAACCTGAAAAAGAACGGTTTCTCGATTCCTTTGAGTTTGCGGGACATACGTTTATTCAGGCAAACCATTTATCCCAATCGGGAAAAATCGACGTTGAATCGGATATAACGCCGGAAAAGACTGTATCATTACCTCAGGGGGTTTATCTTTTTATGCAGCAGCGATCGGACAAACCGTTAACTCAGCCTGAGTGGCTGGATCTTGCCATCGAACAGCAGAAAGACGGACTTTGGGAACGCGAAAAACCGGAAGCCGTGTTGTATGTGCGTTTTTTATATGAGGATGAAGCGTTTGTAACTCAGGTTTTTAGAAAGGTGCAGTATGCAGATAAAGAATAAAATTATTTTTACATGTCTATTTTTAATTCACGCTTTTTCGGTATCCGCGCAAGCAGCAGACTCTATTCGATCTCTTGACGAATTATTTCCTGACTTAACCGAAAATCAAAGACAGGAAGCTTTTGATACAGGAGGAATCAGAAATACATTTTTTCGGCATGAAACACCGTTATACGTTCCATCTCCTTCTCTCGGAGTTGATCTAATGGGATCAATTTTGAAAAGAGTCCCGGCGCAATTTATTGAAGCGTTAATCGTAATACCCCGCAACGAAAGACAACTTGATAAACTTGATATCTACAATGCTGTAATGAAAATCGAAAATATAAAAAACTATATCGTTCATTCACAGTCAAGAAACAAAATGATCAGGGTTTTTGAAGAAAGCTCTCAGATCGAAATTCCGAACAGAAACAGCCCAATTCCAGATCCTCCTCCGGCATCGATTCTTCCGGCTTCTCAGACAATATTTGTGCGCGTTAAAGACAGCTCTTTTGGAACAACCTATTTCAGGGGAGAATTTTCAGCTGATTCTCGCGGAATAACCTACAGATTAATCAATACTGCCGCAATTTGGTTTCTCATTTTTCCCGTAATGGGAGCGGAAAAATTCGCGATGTCAGTTTATGTAGAGCCGATTAAAGAGGGAATACTCATATACGGAATGGCAGGAATTGATATACCGATGTTTATAGCGTCAAGCATTAACATTGCCGAAGCTATCGATATGCGCGTAAAAACGGTTGTAAATTGGCTATGCGATAATTTAAATTCACAAAATTGATGGGAAAAAAATCAGTTTTATAATCGAACCGTTTCTACCATATACCGGATATCAAATCCGTCAGATACAGCTCTTTTCATTTCGATAACAAAAATAACCGCATTTCCGCTTTCGTTAATAATTACTCTTTTGATGTTGTACTGCGCGATTCCATTTCGCGTAACGTTGCTATTGCCGACTCTGTACGGTCTTACTTGTCCGTTTGTGGTAACAGAAAGATCGATATAAAACTGCGATCTAACATTTAAACCGCTGCCCATGATCGTTGGTATTAATTGCGCGGTATAACTTTTTCCGGAAAGAAAATCGCGGAAGGTGATTGTCTCGCCGCGAATCGGCGGATTTTCATCTCTTGAGATATACAGCGGTAAGCCTTGATTTTGATTATTGATATTATAGCGGTTTATCAAACTTGAATTAGCAGCAACCAATTGAAGAAAAACGCCGCGTCCGTCCTGTCCCGCTCTTATCGCCGCCGGCTGAGTCAAAGAAGCTCTGCCGCCCGGAACAAAACTGTTGCTTGCTACATCAACAACATATATTTCCGCCCAAGGATGCAAGGACGAAGATCTCACTCCGTATTGACCGAACATGAATGTTCTGCCGTCAGGAGAAAAACCTAAATCAACAAAAACAGCGGAATCTCCCGCCCAAAGAGCGGAAACGCTTGTGAAAACTATCAGAAATACAGTCAAAACTGTCTTTTTCAAAAACATAGAGTTCCCCTTAATTCCTATTATCGGTAATAATTTTTTTGTCTTGAGAAAAATAGTACATCAAGGTAAGCTTCAGTATGACGCTTTCCGAGAGAAATATTTTCTTTAAAATTGGGATTTTTTGCTGTATTGCAGTCATTCTGCTGATAACGGCAGCCTCTTTCCTGACTGTTCCTGTATACCCGGAAATCGAAGAAAACCCCCAAAGACCGGATTATTATTTTCAGTTCATCACCGGCATATTTCTGGGAAACAGCTATTACGCTGTTCACACAGCATTGATTCTTTCCGCTGTTTTTTCACTTGTCGGGATGATCCTGATCCACGTCTATTTTGAAAGAACCCCTACGCCTGAAATTTTGTATATCGCCTTCTTCGCAGTCTCTCTTTCCTTTGAAGCTCTGCGGCTTTTTCTGCCTCTCAATTTTGTTTATAACTTTCCTTCCTTCTACCTTCGGATTACGACAAAAGTGCTGCTATTCGCGCGCTTTTTCGGACTTTTTTCCCTCTTTACGGCAGGGTTATGCGCAGCGGGACTGGATATTCAAAAAGCGCGGAACGCGATCTTCATCATCTTAATCGCGGCTCTAACAATCACTCTCGGCGTTCCTATCGATGTTCATTCATGGGATACAGGTTTCAATACGGCAAGCGGATATATCACAACATTCAGGTTAATCGAATTAGTCGTTTTCATAACCACCATGGTGAGTTTTTTAGTCGCGTCAAAAATTCGAGATTCAAAAGAATATGTCAATGTCGCTATCGGAGTCATCCTCGCGTTAATCGGCAGAAATATTCTTTTGGGCACAGATAATTGGATCGGATGCTTTCTGGGGATTTTACTTCTTTCGTTCGGAACATTGTTTCTTTGTTCAAAAGTTCACAAAATTTATTTGTGGTTGTAATGGTGACAGTCACCGCTACTTTCTAAATAGTTTGTAAAATAACAATAAAAACTTATAACCGATATACGGAAATACTCTGAAAAATTTAAAAGGATTTTGAAAACAATAGCCTATCCATTCGAGTCCTTTGTTAAAAGAAGATCGTGACGGATGTTTTTTCTTTTCCGCAAAGACATCGTAAATATCGCTGCACCACAACCGCATTCCATGTCCAAGCGCCACATTGTTTTTAGCTATCCAGCGTTCTTCGCCCCGTACGCCTTTCCCGACAAGAAGCAGCGAGGGAGATGATTTTTTTATCGCTTTGATAATTGTCGCTTCGTCCTGCCGTTTAAAATTTCCCGTAAAACGCCCGACGATTCGCAGTCTGGGAAAAGTCTGCCGCAGATTTTTTTCTGTTTTCAATAATACTTTTGTTTTCCCGCCAAGCAGATAACAGGAAAACTCCCGGTTTTCAAGGGTGGTCAGCATACTGATAATAAAATCAAACGGCATATACCGATGCGCTTTTTTTCCCGTTAAAAATTTGATGCCGCTGATAAGACTTTTGGAAATCGGAATAACAAGAGCCGCCCTTGTAACATAATAGCGGTAATCGTTATTTCCTCTTGCGCGTAACAGATCCCAAAGTGACAACAGCACAATGTTAAGTTCTTTTTTTTCTTTTAAAAGATCGTATACAACATCGCTAAGGTTTTCGGGCGCGACTATATCAATGGGAACTTTTAACAGCTCTACCCTCTGTTTAAGCTCTTTTTGTTCTAACTCTGTTTGTTCAACTCCCACGTATCTCTCTCCAGTAAAATTATTCTGACTGCCGCCGCGCAATAAAGCGCCGCAGTTTCTGTCCGTAAAATGTTTTCTCCGATTGTAAACGGTTTAAAACCATTCTCAATAAAGAGCGCCGCTTCCTTATCGGAAAATCCGCCTTCAGGTCCCACTGCTAAAACAACAGCTTTCGGGCTTCTATCAAGATAACCATGAAGGCTTTTCTGTTCAAGTCCCTTTTCATGGTGAAACATCAAACCAACCGCGTCTGTCCCCTTTTTGATTCCCTGCCAGTAGGAAAAAAGTCCGTTCATTGACAATGGCTCATGAAGCGCAGTCGCGGTAAGGGAGCCGCTCTGCTGTCTTGCCTCTTTAATCAGGTGCTCCCACCGCGAAAACTTCTGCCCTGCCGCGCTCGTCTTCGCTACCGAAAATTCTGACACAAAAGGCACGATCTCCGCAATACCGCTCTCCGCTGCCTGCCTCACAATCAAATCCATCTTGTCCGCTTTAGGCAGCGCCTGAAACAATATAACGCGTTGGTGACTGTCACCGCTTTCACTTTTTTGGTTTTCAATCTTACAGGTCAGAATCCCCTCTTTTATCGAAATAACCCGCATCACCGCGCTTTCTCCGCCGGGAAGAAGCGCGGAGAAAAATTCCCCAACGGCAAGCCTGCGGACACGGACAAGGTAGTGATAATCGTCTCCTTTAAGATCGATGCATCCGTCCTTGTCCGGCTCGCTTTTTAAAAGAAAATTCTTCATGGGTGACTGTCACCCTGCTTCTTCCTGAATAGCTTTTAATGTTCTCGCGTTCTGCATCAGATTTTGATACGAACCGTTGCGGATAATGTTTAACGCTTCCTGCAGTTGAATATCGTATTCCAAATCAAAAACAGGAGCGATTGATGTTCTGTTCAGTTCATTTCTGATTAAACGTTTTAAGAGCGACAGATCGAGATGATATTCCCGTTCAAGAGTGCGCGCGAATACTTCAACCTGAGCCGCGGTCGCGCTTGGATTCTGCTCGGCGAACGGCGGAATTCTGTTATCGTTGATTAGCTTGTTCATTCTGTCCGCGTCTTCTTCGGTAAACTCGGGAAAACTAATTTGACGATCGGGCGGAATTCCGACTTTATCAATATTAACATCACTCGGCGTAAAATAACGCGCTACCGTAATTTTGAAACCAGTTTTGCTTAAGGGGAAAACCTGCTGAACAGATCCCTTTCCAAAAGTTTTTTCTCCTACAAGGTACGCGCGTCCTCTATCTTTCAACGCGCCTGCGACAATTTCGGAAGCGGATGCGGAGCCTCTGTTGATCAGCACAACAACGGGAATGTCCGGCGAAACAAGCGAGGTTCGTCTCGCGTTAAAGTCGCGGTTCTCCGTCGGAATTCTCGATCTGGTGCGCACAACCAATCCGCCGTCAAGAAAAAGATTCGCAATATCTATTGCGGAATCCAAACGTCCGCCGTAATTATTGCGCAAATCAAGTATCACGCTCTTGTAATTTTTACTGCGGAATTCCATTATCGCTTCTCTTGATCGATCCAATGTAAACGGAGTAAACGTAATTAATTTCAGATAACCAATATCACCAATCATGGCGTGTTTAACCGTCGGCACTTCGATAATAGCTCTGACGATCGTCAGCGGAAACTCCATTCTCTCACCGCGTTTGATCACAAGACGAACGCTCTCTCCGGGCGTTCCTCTTAGCCTTGAAAGAACTTCGTCCATGGTAAGCGTATCAGTCGACACGCCGTCAATCTCGGCGATAAAATCGCCCGGATTGATTCCTGCCCGCCAGCCGGGAGTATCCTCAATAGGAGAAACAACCTCAACATACCTCGGCTTCCCGTCGGAACGCGGTCCGACAGACTGCGTAATATTAAGTCCGACTCCGCCGAAACTTCCCTGGGTAGTGTCGGTCAGATCGGACATATCAGACTCTGTCAAAAACGCCGAATAGGGATCATCAAGCGCGCCGAACATTCCGTTCATCGCGCCTTCAAAAAGAACATTTGGATCTACTTCTTCAACATAATTTCTGAGAATAAAATTAAAAACACTTTGAATCGTATTGTAATAATCACGAATCTGAACCTGCTGTTCGGCAGACGGAGCAGTCGACTGCGCCAGAGCGCCGGGAATTAACGCAAAAGTAAACAACAGGCAAAAAACCACAGTTGTTGCAATCCACACCCATGTTAAAGGTGATTTTTTATGCTTTATATCCATGCTAACCTCTACTATAATTATATATAAATTTTAAATAAAAAGGGTAGTAACATGGCAAAAAATAAAAAAATCGAAAAACCAATCACCGCGCTGATTATCACAATTTTAGTGTTTTTGGTAATCATGGGGCTGCATCTGCTGGGAACATTTCACTTCTTAGAATATTTAACTTACGATGTGAGAGTCAGATTCTGGGCTGATACATCATTCAGCCGCGCTTCCGACGAAATAGTTGTAATTTTGGTTAATCAGGAAAGTTTAAATTGGGCGCAGCGGGAAAGAGGATGGGGCTGGCCTTGGCCGCGGCAGGCTTATGCCGAAGTTATAGATTACATGAGCGCAAGCGGCGCAAAATCAGTTGCTTTCGATTTAGTTTTTTCGGAACCGTCCGTGTACCGTAACGCAAAACAAGATGAGATAATTGACAATGCGGTTCGGGCGCTGGAAACTGTTGAAACGGTTAGCCCGGAACAGCCTCGTGCAGATCGGACAGAAGGAACGGGAAACAGACCATCCAGAACAGGATCTGCTGATTCTCAAAGATCGGTGAATAGAATAGTTATTGACGCGCTGCGCAGCTTAAGCACTTGGGAAGACGACGCCGCTTTTATCAGAGCTTCAAAAGATTACAGTCAAGTAGTACAAACTGTCATGTTCAGCAGCCGATCAGGAAATGAACAATTCTGGCTGTCAGATTTAAATACGCCGTTATTTCAAACTGAAAATTTCGGCGAATTACTTAACAAATTCAGCGTAGGCAATACAGAATTAGCATTATATCCTATCAAAGGTTTAAGAGACGCCGCGGGAGCATTAGGAAGCGTAACGGGCGTTCCGGATTCCGACGGCGTCATCCGCAGACTAAGACCTTTTACATTATTCGACGGAAAAGCCGTTCCCGGTCTTTCTTCCGCGTCGCTTGTTGTTTCCGGAAAAAATCTGCAAATAAACTACGATAAAAAAAACAATTTAATTAATTGGGACGGAATTTCGATTCCTGTTGATAAAGATGGTAATGCGATTTTACGCTACCGCGGTCAGATCGAAAGATATATTCCATACAACGCAAGTAATATTTTATTAAGCGCTGAAGCGTATTTGAATAACGATAAAGAATATATGTCCTCTGATTTATTTTTAACTCCGGATAATTTTAAAGACACCTATGTTTTTCTCGGTGTTTACGCAGAAGGGCTTTATGATATTTTCAATACTCCGATTGCGGCGTTTTACCCGGGAATGGGATGTCACATAACGATGCTTGATAATATGCTTCAAAACGATTTTATCCGCGAAAGTTCGGAGACGCTCAACACATTGATTCTGTTTGCGGTTATAGTTTTGATAATTTGCCTTACAATGTTTTCAAACCGCATAACGATTTCTGTCAGCGGAATGATTCTCATTATCGCTTTAATTATCGCGGGCGCGTTTCTTTCATACCAATTCGCGGGATTGTGGGTTCCGATGATCACCTACATCGCGGGAACGCTTGCGGCGTTTGTCACCGTAACGCTTTACAATTACGCGACGGAAGGCAGTCAAAAACGTTTTATCAAATCGGCTTTCTCGCAGTACCTGTCCCCGAAAGTTGTAGACCAGCTCATTCTCGATCCTTCGCAATTAAAACTCGGCGGTGAAAAAAGAGAGATGACCGCAATCTTTACCGACATCCGCGCATTTTCAACTTTTTCGGAAGCGTTAGGTGATCCTGCGAAACTTGTAGAACTTCTCAACTTTTATCTGACGAGAATGAGTAACATTGTTCTTGACAATCAGGGAACGATCGACAAATACGAAGGCGACGCGATAATCGCGTTTTTCGGAGCGCCGCTGCACATGAAAAACCACGCCGCTCTCGCGTGCAGAGCAACTGTCAAAATGAAAAAAGCGGAAAAGGCAATTAACCGTGAGGCGCTGTTGCATGGGCTCATCACGCCTGAAGTAATGACCGCTATGGCAAAGAAGGGCATAATCACAAGCACAAATGATCTTTCCCCGATTTTTACGCGGATCGGCGTCAACACGGGCGATATGGTTGTCGGCAACATGGGCACGCCGAACAAAATGGACTATACAATCATGGGCAATGCCGTCAATCTCGCGGCGCGGCTTGAAGGAGTCAACAAGCAATACGACACAGGCGGCATATTGATAAGCGAATACACGAGAGCGCAAATCGGCGATGAGTTTATCGTACGCCCATTAAGCAGAGTGCGAGTTGTCGGCGTCAATACGCCAATCCGTCTTTATGAATTGCTTGACATCGCCCGCGAAGCGAACCCGGAAATGGTCGAAATGGTAAAAGAATGGGAGCAGGCATTCAATCTCTATGAAAAAAAAGAGTTCGCTGCCGCCAAAAAAATCTTTCAATCGATTATCGGCAAGAACATCGGATGCTTTGATCACGCCGACAATACAGCGAAAAAATATCTAAAAAGATGCGAGGATTTCATCTTGTCTCCGCCGGATGATAAAAAATGGGATGACGGCGTAGACAATCTTACCGAAAAGTAACCGCAAGGACGATTGATTGTTTTTCAATTGATTGCAAGAATAGAACGGAGGTGTAGGAAATGAAGAAAATTTTAATTATTTTTTGTCTAGTAATGTTAATCACCGGATTGGCTGCCGCGCAGGTTCGCGCAGGAGGAACTTTGTATGTAGCAGTCAAGGAAGTGGCGCTAAAATCTTCTACCGGATTTTTCGCAAGCACTACAGGAAAGCTGAACTACGGAGATCGCGTTGCAGTTGTAAGCGTTAACGGCAGATTTGTACAAGTCCGAAGCGCGGCAAATTCCTCGATAACCGGATGGACTGCATCCGCAAATATGTCCGCAAAGCAGGTAACATCAGGAACATCAAGCACGGCGACAGCAAGAGAAGTCGCTCTTGCCGGAAAAGGTTTTAATCAGGAAGTTGAGAATTCATTCAGAAATCAAAACAGAAGTCTGAACTATGCCGATGTAGACAGAGTCGAAGCGACAAGAGTTGATGAAACTGCCTTGAGACGATTTTTAGAAGAAGGCCGCTTACGGATGGGAGACAACTAATGAAAACTAAATTTTTAATTTTATTGATGATTATTATTATCTTAGGTTCAGTTATTTCATGCCAGATGTTTGCGACAATTGTAGATGTCGGCGCACAAGTAGCAGGGTCAAGCGGCGTAATAAATCAAAATACAGCAAACGCTATCAGCACATCTGCCAAAGCGATCGGCACTGCCGCGGAGGAAATTACTCCCGAACAGGAGTATTACATCGGAAGAGCTGTAGCTGCTAACATTCTTAGTTCATACAGGTTATGGAACGGAAACGCCGCGCTGACAACCTATCTCAATAATATTTGCATGGCAATTACTATCAATTCGCCCCGCCCTGAAATATTCAACGGCTACCGTGTCGCAATTCTCGATTCAAATGAGATCAACGCTTTTGCAACATCCGGCGGACACATTTTTATTACACGCGGACTCATCAACGCGACAGGATCGGAAGACGCTCTTGCCGGCGTAATCGCCCACGAAGTAGCGCACATTCAGTTGATGCACGGTATCAAAGCGATCAAGAACAGCAGAATCACTCAGGCGCTTTTAGTGACCGGGACGGCTACAGCCGGCGCTGCAACAGGAATGAACGTGACTCAACTAACAGAGGTCTTTAACGAAACTATCGGCGAAATTGTTCAAACGATGGTAAACAGCGGTTATTCTCAGTCGCAGGAATTTGAAGCCGATAATACAGCGATGGCTCTCATGGCTTCTGCCGGTTACAATCCAAACGGATTGATCACAATGCTAAGAGCTCTAAGCAACGTTCAGAAATCAGGCTCAGGATTTGGTAAAACCCACCCAACACCGCAGAGGCGTATAACCAACGCGGAACGAACAGTGGTAAACCACACCAGAAATGTAACCGACACAAGCTCTTCAAGGCAAACTCGTTTTACCGCAGCGACAAGGTAAATAAATATTAATTTTTATTTACCTTCGCTCTAATCGGTCTTAACTGTTCAGGCGTAACTTTTTTCGGATCATTAACGCCGATGGGAAGCTCCATTCCCGCTTCGGGAGGAACATCCTCTTCTTCAAACCTGCCGTCCGCGTCCCAAAGTTCATTCTGCGGCGGATCGCCGACGATAGCAAGCTCTTCGTTTTCAAGACGGACTCCTATCAATTTTGTTACGCCCGGCTCTTCCATGGTAACACCGAGAAGCGTTCCCGCTCCCGTTGTGGTTTTATTGTTATGTGTAATAACGACAAACTGACTCGTATCGCTGAACTCGCGCAAAAGATGAACAAAGCGTCCGACATTTTGACCGTCAAGCGCCGCGTCAATTTCGTCTAACAGGCAGAATGGGCTGGGTTTTACCATATAAGTAGCGAAAAGAAGAGCGACTGCCGTCATTGAACATTCGCCGCCGGAGAGCAGACTTAAATGTTCCAGTTTTTTTCCCGGCGGCTGCGCGAGAATTTCGATGCCGGATTCAAGCACATGATTAGGATCGGAAAGACGCAATTCCGCGCGTCCTCCGCCGAAAAGCCGCCTGAACATATTGTGAAAGTTTTTCTTAATTCGATTGTAAGTATCAAGAAACAATTTTGATGATTCTTGGCGTATCTCCGACGTTAAATCGAGAAGATCTTTCCGCGCTTTTTCCAAATCTCCTAATTGATTGCTTAAAAATTCGTAACGTTGTTTTGTTTCGGCAAATTCTTCAGGCGCCATTAAATTTACGGAACCCAACTCTTTCATTTTAGAACGCGCAGACGCTAATTTATCACGCAGCTCCGCGGGAGCCGTCGTTATTGTAAAAATTCTCTCTTCAAATTCAAGCAAATCCCTTGAATGTGTTTCGCGGAAATTTTCCTGAATGTTTTTTATTTCCATTTCCGCTTGAACTAATTCAAGATGAATTTTTTCAAGCGCTTCCTGCACCTTACTCAATTCCGCCATTCTCTTGTTGATCACAACTTTTTTACCGGCAACATTGTCGTTTCTCTTGCGGATATCTTTTTCGAGCGTTTCCAGTTCCTTTGATAATTCTGATGTTTTCTGCCCGATAGCCGCAATTTCCGCCTGAGCGGAGGCAATTCGTCCGTCAACCTCTTCCAATTTATTTCGATAAACGGTTAATTCATCGCGTATATTTTTAAGAAGCCCTTCCTGCCCCGATAACTCACGTCTTATCAAACGCGCCTGTTCTTCAGCGGATTGAGCGCGCGCCTTCATCTGCGCGCGGTTTACTTTCAAGTTTTCAAGCGTTACGCGATATTCATCGATCTTTGCCATAAGATTTGTATTATCATCGCGCAGGGTTTTAATACGCAGACGCCGCTCTTCGATGCCGTCTTTCGCGCTTCTGATTTGCGAATCCAATGCGCGCTTTTTTGTAATAATACCTTCCGGCGCGAGAAATTCATCGATGAATGTGGCGGAGTGTTCGCGGTATTTATTAAAAAGTTCGACAGCTTTGTCGGCTCCGGCGGACGCGTCAACCAAACCTTCAAGCAGAATATCCGTTATGCGCTCAATCTCTTTTGAATCAACTCCGTTTGAAGCGTTCACAGCGGCAGCAAGGTCGCGGATTAAAGCTTCGCGTCCCAAAAGCAGAGTGCGCAGTTTGCCTAAAGTTTCACGTAACGCTTCCTCGGCATGTTTGCGTTCAACGGCTGAGTATCCGGCTTTTTTTAAACCTGCGTCAAGTTCCGCGACAATATCATCCGTAATTTTCGCCAAATCTTTTTCGTGATTAGCTAACTCTTTTTCTATTTTTAAAATATCATCTTCGGCTCTCCGCGCTTCTTTTTCGTTTTCGCTTATGCGAGTCGCGGCAAGCTGAATATTTTCTTCAAACGATTTTATATTTTCTTCTATGTTTTCGCTCTGTTTTTGAAGATCGGCAACAACAGCGTCCTGTTCCAAAGCGTCATTGTTGAGCTCTGTCATTTTTTGCGTAATTTGTTTTTCGCGCTCTTCATTCTGTCCGATCTTTAATTTGTTCTCACCGCGCTGTTCGTTGAACAAACGCAGCTCGTTTTCTCTAGCGTTTTTTTCAAGAGCTAGACCGTAAATATTTTTTTGCAATTCGACAAGCCGCGCTTCCATGGAGTTTACTTCATCCATGTTCGCTTCCAGCGCCTTATTTTCAGCTTCCATCTCGGCGCGTATCCTGTCACGGTCTGCGGTTTTGCGCCTGAGCGTTTCGTTTTTTTCGTCCTTGTCGTATCTGAATTGTTTTAATTTTAAAAGCTGAATGTCCAGTTCAAAATTGAAAATCTCATCCCGAAGAGTGCGGTACTTTAAAGTTTTTTCGGATTGAGTTTTCAAGCTGTCATAGGATCGCTTCACCTCATTTTGAACCATTTCCATTTGACGCATATTTTCTTCGGTCTTCGCAAGATTGCGCTCAGCTTCAGCGCCGCGCTCTTTATATCGCGTAATGCCTGCCGCCTCTTCAAACAAATAGCGCCGTTCGTCCGGTTTAGAGGAAAGTATCTGATCGATTTTTCCCTGTTCCATCACGGAATAGGCAACCTTGCCAACGCCTGTATCCCAGAACAATTCGCGGATATCTTTGAGACGAACCTGCGCCCCGTTGATAAAATACTCACTTTCTCCGGAGCGGTAAAGCCGCCTTTTTATCTCGATTTCCGGCATATCCATGGGCAGAAGTCCCGTGTCATTGGCGATGCTAAGGGCAACTTCCGCTACATTGAGGGGTTTTCGCGTCTCCGTACCGCCGAAAATAACGTCTTCCATTTTTTCCGCGCGCAGGGATTTGATAGCGTGCTCGCCTAAAACCCATTTAACCGCGTCAACCACATTAGATTTTCCGCAGCCATTAGGACCCAGCAAAGCGGTGATTCCGTCGTTAAATTCGATATCTGTACGATCCGCAAAGGATTTAAAACCAAGAATTGTAAGGCGCTTGAGAAACATAAGTTACTCACTATAGCA
>Ga0209755_10001075_pt1 | contig 45353 bp, 41 predicted proteins | sample TergutCo191P1_FD_187301 | JGI IMG/M metagenome (GOLD analysis project Ga0209755, IMG submission 187301) | Cornitermes sp. P1 segment gut microbial communities from Petit-Saut dam, French Guiana - Co191P1 (SPAdes) (version 2) | ecosystem: Host-associated > Arthropoda: Insects > Digestive system... | reverse complement strand
TGCTTTCGCTGATGGCGGCGAGGTTTTGCCGGATCGCCACGCGCTCGCCGGGCTCAACGAGCATCGCTGCCACACCTGCACCCGCTGCGGGCAGCGCAACTTCCTCACGCACGAAGGTCATGTCCGCGACGATGGTCACCGGCACCCGCGCGAACTCCGCCCGCGCTGTCACTCGCTGCCCACCGTGCAGATCCATCAGTTCGCCCATGCCCAGCAACAACCAAATCACCACCACCGCCGCCGCTGCCGGCACGATGATGCGAATCGCTAGGCTTAGTTTGTCTTTCACTCTTTCTCCTTTATGCCACTTTTTTGTCGCTTCGCTGTGTTCTATCCATGTTCCATGAAGATTCCTCGCGAAGCGGGAGGTTTCACACCCCCCTGTCCTGCGGGACATCCCCCCTCTCAACGCCTACCCCACAAATGCAAGCATTTGCGGGGACCCCGGAGAAGGGGGCAGGGGCTTGCTTCTTTATCTTTTCATCAATAGTCCACCGCGAAGCGGCTAGGTTTTTTTGGTTACTTTTTTTGCAAAAAAAGTAACACAATTCATGCGACTTCAATCGTCAGCGCATCGGGTTCGGCGAGCAGTGCCATGAGCATGTCGCGGCGGGCGAAGAAGTCTGGGTGGGAAATGTCGGTGTTGAGGATACCGGCGAGGTGACCGAAGCGGGTCTCAAGCGCGGCGGGCGTTTGCGCGTGGCGCGGCACCATGTAGGTGCGCAGCACGTGAGCGAAGAGTTCCGCTTGGGCGTGTGGGCTGTGTGTGCCGAGGTAGCGGAAATACCGCAGGAGCATGTCGCCCTGCAGGCGCTGGCTGCCCTCGGCGAGGGTGAGTGTGAAGTCGCCGCGGTGGTCGATGCGCTCTTCCACCTGCACGGGCACGATGCCCATGGCGTTGATCCAACGGATAAAGTCGGCGTCACGCGCGGCGATGTGGCGCGCAGAAGGCGTGCCGGTGAGGGTGTCTACCGTTTGCTGCAAACCGCGCACACCACCGGTGCGCAAGGCGGCATCCAGCAGACCTTCGCCGGCGGTGATGGGCTGCACCACAAAGCGGCGCTGGGTGATGTCCGCGTGCAGCAGGAAGGTCATGCGCAGGTTTTGCGCGGCGTTATCGTGCACGGCGATGAGCAACGTGGTTTCGCCGGTGTGCAGCCAAGCGTAGGGGTCGTCGGCCTCAATGGTGGTTGGCTCGCGGTTGAACAGGTCGTCGAAGAAGTCGCCACGCTGCAACGCCACCGCCGAAAGCACCGCCAACACAAACAACAACACGCCAAAGCCCAGCGCAAACCGCGTGAAGAAATCACGCTTGCGCCGTTGCTCGGGGTTGAACTCAATGTTGACTGGCTTTTTCATGGGGTGGCCTTTCTTTGTTCTTTTTTGTCGCTTCGCTGCGCCCTTTTATTCCTACAGCAAAACTGCCGCAACGGCAGGCACCGTCACGTCATGGCCGTTAGGCAATGTGTATGTTATATCATGCGCGTTGGCGTTGGCAATAACCGTGAGATCGCCCACTTGGTAACATATGCAGCCCATCGCCGCGCTAACCATGTGAAACGCGGCGGTGAAGTCGTGCGTGCGGCGCAACTGACCCAGCGTGCGATAGTGCGCGAGCAAGTCTTCGTCCTCGCTGCCCCATGGGTAGCAGGCGCGGTTGAAGGGGTCTTGCCCGCCTTGCAGCCCGGCTTCGTCGCCATAGTAGATGCAGGGGTTCCCGGGCAATGTGAACTGCAGCGCGGCGCACAGTTTTAGCTTTTGTTTGGCTGTGGCATACTCATCCGGCGTGAGCGTTGCAGGCTCGCGACCGGGCGATTGCCCTGCCAGGCGGTTGAGGATGCGCACGGTGTCGTGCGTGCCGATGTGGTTCATCAGCCCATGCAGCGCGTGCGGCGGATAGTGCTCCTGCTGCTGCATGATGACCTCGCCGAGTTGCTCGGCATGTGCATGCAGGGCGAAATCAACAATGGCGTTAGCAAGGGGATAGTTCATCACGCTGTGCAGTTGCCCGCCTTGCAAAAAGCGTCTGCGACCGCCGTGGCTGTGCTTGTTGGAGGCATCCTCCCAGACTTCGCCAAGGATGTAGCTGTCGGGGTTCTCCTGCTGTGCGGCGGCAAAGAGGCGGTCGAGAAAGACATCCGGCAGTTCGTCGGCAACGTCGAGCCGCCAGCCCGACGCACCTGCGCGCAGCCAGTGCCGCACCACGCCCTGCTCGCCGGTGAAGAAGTCGAGCACAGCGGGGTGATCTTCACGCAGTTCGGGCAGGATGTCGATGCCCCACCAGCTGGCGTAATCGTGCGGCCAGTTGGTGAAGGTATACCAGGGATAGTGGGGTGAATCCTGCGAGGCTTGCGCGGACTCGAAGTATACACTGCGCTTGCCGGTGTGGCTGAACACGCCATCCAAGATGATGCGGATGCCGTGGCGGCGCGCTTGTTGGCACAGATAGGTGAAGTCGGCTTCGCGACCGAGCAGCGGGTCGATTTTGAGATAATCTGCGGTGTCGTAGCGGTGGTTGCTTTCGGCGGCAAAGATGGGGTTGAGGTAGATGCAGGTGACACCGAGGTCAGCGAGGACATCCAGCTTTTCGGTGATGCCGCGCAGGTCGCCGCCGAAGAAATCGTACTCGGTGATGCGACCTTCTGCGTCGGGTTTCCACTGCGGCTGCTCACCCCAGGCGGACAAGTCAAGGTTGAACTTGCTGCAGCTGCGCGCGAAACGGTCGGGGAAAATCTGATAGATCACGCCGTTGTTGACCCATGCGGGCAGTTGCATGGCGGCATCATAAACCGTGAGCTGCCACCAACCATCGCAGCCGATTTCGCCCGCGCCGCCGCCTGCATTGCCGATGGTCGCAGGCCCATGCGAGCTTTCCACAGCAAAACGATAGCGCAGCAACCCGGGTTCGTTAACCGTTAGGCGAACGCACCAGATTTCTTCGTGCTCACCCTGCATGGACTGCCAGGCGAAGTCTTGGGTGTGGGTGGTTTCGCCGTCGTAGTCGCCCCAATGCAGCGTGACGGCCGTGGCGTGGATATGCCGCGGCAGCACCACGCGCAGGGTGAGGGTTTCACCTGCGGGCAGCGCGCCGAGGGGGGCTCTGTGGTGTGTGTCGCGTGAGTGGAAGATCATCGTACACTCCCCCCTGCCCTACGGGCATCCCCCCTCAAGGAGGGGGGCAAGGCGGCTCGCCGAAAGTTTGGGTTGAAGTGGTTAGGGACGTGTTCGTTTTTGTACTGTTTCATGAATTGTTTGACAAACTCCTTGAAAATTCAGGTCTACTTCGCGATTTGTGAAACGCAATACCAATAAATCGAAGCTCTCTAGTATCTGCGTGCGCTCAGCGTCATAACCAATTGCAGACTCTTGCCTGTGCTGTGCGCCGTCAACTTCTATCACCAAACGCGCAGCGTGACAATAAAAATCTACGATAAAACCGGAAATCACTTTTTGGCGCTGAAAGCGCGGACGTTGCTGCGCCAAAAACGTGTACCACAAGCGCCTTTCTTGCGCGGTCATTTCTTTGCGCAATTCACGCGCCCGTGGAATTAGCTCGCGATTATATTCTAACGACATATCAGACTCCTTTGGCCTCTTTCACAACAATGAAAAGGACTGCTTGCCCCCCTCAACGAGGGGGGATGTCGCGCAGCGATAGGGGGGAGCCGCCCTACTGCACCTCGTCGATCAATACAATGTAGTCCCGCAAATCTTGCTGCGGGGCGGCCACCACGGGGATCGCCGGGCGGGCACGCCAGAAGTATTCGTACAGATCATCGTCGGTGTCGCGGGTGTCCACGGCGATGAAGTCCACGGTGTCCCACCAGTCGGTGACAAGCGCTTGCGCACGCGTGAGCATGGGAATAATGGTGACTTCGCCTGCGGCCTGCTGCGCGAGCAAAAGAAACTGCGTGTCGGCAAGGTCGAGGTCACGCAGCAAAATGTAGCTGACGGTGGCGTTGTATTCACCAAAGCGCGAAATTTCGCGGATAATGGCGAGCATAGCGGTTTCGGACGTGCGCTGTTCGGTGTAGTGATTCACGGCATGCACCACGGCCACCACGCGCTGGCGCGACCGCCGCACCATGTCAAACAGCGTCCAGTTGGTGCGATGGCGCGCGTTCACATTCCCCTGCCCCAGCGTGGAGCGATAGGTCAGCCAGCCATGGGCGCACTTGAAGGTCATCACAGCCATGTTGGTCTCCAGCGCTGCGGCTTGTTGCTGCAACTGCGCGGATTGGTCGCGGCTGTCCATCATGTGGATGGGGACGTAAAAGCTGCGCATGGGCTCCCAAGTGGGTTCAAGGTCCGGCAGCTGCGGACGCACGGGCTCGGGCGGCGGCAACTCCTCGGGCGGGATGTACTCCGTGGGCGCTTGCGGCGGAGCTTCGCTCACCTGCAACATCGCCTCCATGGCAACAAAGCCCACGCTCAACGCTAGGCTGCCCAACACAAGCGCCACCAGCACGTTCACCACGATGCGACGGCGTTTGCGGCGGCGCACATTGCCTTGCGTTTGGAAGCCGTGCAGGTCGCCATCCTGCGGGGCCTGGAAGAGGTTGTTTGGTTGCATGAGGACTCCTTTTCTGTTCTTTTTTTGCAAAAAAAGAACCAAAAAAACCTAGTCGCGCTACGCGCGTGGGGATTTTTATGAGACTGGGATAGGACACAGCGAAGCGACTGAGCCCCACCGCAAGTGGTTGCAAGAAAAGTAACGCGTTAAAACAGGGACAAACCACCAGCAAAGCCGGTGAAGGCGAGGGCAAGCAGCCCGGTATAGATGAGCGTGGCGGGCACGCCGCTGAACTGGCTGGGGATGGCTTTGTTTTGCCGCAGCACGTGCATACCGCTGTTGACCAGCAGGGTGACAACGAAAAATGCAACGCCTGCGCCCAATCCCATGCCAAGCGTGAAGCCGAAAGTCGCGGCGCCACGGGGGAAAAGCAGCAGGGGCACACTGATCACCAGCGTGTTGAGCACCGCTGCGCCCACGCGCTTGTGGAACAACAGTTTGTGTTTGCTGGTTGGCAAAAAGTGCACGATCAGGTTCACCAGCAGATAAAGCACGAGGAGGATGAGCGCGAAAATCAGCGCGTGCCAAACATATTGCAAGCCGGGCAGCTGTGTGCTAAACGGCGCGTATCGCCAAGAGAGCCAGCCGATGGTGTAGTTTTGGCTGGACAGCCAAGTGGTGAGTGCTCGGTTAATGAGCGCTGACACGGCAGAAAAGCCCGAAATCAGGCCGGACGTGAGCAGGATCTCGCTGTTGCGCTGGGCTGCGCGAAACATTTCGCTGGCACCAAGACCGCCGCTGAACACCAAGTTGTGCAAAAACACGGCGAAAATCGCGCCTTGAATCACATACATCAGCTCATTCATCGCGTGCACCTCCTTGAAATTCGGCAAGCAGTTGCTCGATGGTTAAGTCGTCGAGCTTGGGGAACTCGCGGGTGAAGTTCGACGTAGCCGGTTCAAGCATGGCGGATGCCGGCTTGGGCTCGGTCTGCAGCGGTTCTTCGGGCTGCGATTCGGGCTCGGGCGGATCTTCCTCCTGCGGCTTGCGACCTTTTTCGTATTCATCGGCAACATGTAGCAGGTGGTGGATTTTCTCCAAGCGCTCTTGGCGGTCTTCGGGGCAAAACTCCATGGCTTCTTCTGCGCCTTGGGTGATGCCGCGCTGATTGGCCCATTGCAGCACCGTTTTGAGTGCGGCTGCCAAAAATCCCAGCAGCAAAAAGCCGCCAAAAGGCATCCAAAAGCCGCGAATGTGCAGGGTTTCGGTCAGTTCAACGCCAAACAACGTGCCGTGACCAAAGGCTTCGCGCAGCAGACCCATGATGAGCATCACGCCGGTGAAGCCCACGGCGTTGACCACGGCGTCACGCGCGCTGGCACGCAGGTCGTTATACACCGCAAAGCGCTCACAGCGCACCGCAGCGATGGAACTGGTGGCAACCAGCGGCAAAATCGCGCGCAAGACGAGTTCGGTTTGGTCAAACAGGCCGCCCCAGGTTTCCAGCAGCACGCCTGCGCCAAAGGCGAGAACAATGCCGATGGCGAAGTACACCGCGGTGCGTGCCCACGCCTGCCATTTCTTCAGCAACAGCGATGCCACGATTTCGCAGATGAGCAGATGAAGAACCGTGACGAGCGAAAACCACAACGCCATGCGCAGGCTCGTGCTGGCAATGATGGCGGGCGTGAGACCGATGGCCTGCACCAGCACGGGGTTATCCAGCCATGCACCACGCAGCGCCGATTCGCGCTTTGTTTTCTTATTCTTGGGCATCGGCGACCTCCGTTTCTTCCGTTTTCTGTTTTCTACGGAAAATCTTTTGCTGCAGTGCTTCGTCTTGAATGCGGTAGATCATCGGCAGCATGGCATTGGCCAGCAAAATGGCAAACACCACGTTTTCTTCAAATGTGCCCAAGCGGCGCAACAAGATGGCTACCGCACCCGCAAGTGCGCCAAACGCCAAGCGTGTAAATCCGCGTCCGGGCAAGGTGGAAGGCTCTTGCAGCAAGAAGATTGCCGCAAACAACAGGCTGCCCGAGAACAGCTCCATGCCGATGGAAGCCACACGGATGCTCATGGTCATGCCCTCCACACCGGGCGTGATGCGCGGGAACAAGAACGCCAGCCCCGCAACCGCCATGATGAATCCCACGCTTGCCATGGCATAGCTGCGGCGGCTTTTCAGCAGCAGCATCACCGCCAGCATCACCACCAGCACCAGCACCACGCCTGTGCCCATGGGACCGACGGTGTGGCCAAACAAAATGCGCGGCAGGTTATCCGGCGTGATGGCGTTTTCGCCCAAGTTGAGCAACAGCGCCATGGAGCGGCTGCGCACGGGGGCGACGACTTCGCTTGGCACAAAGGTGAACACGCGATGCGGGAAGCATGCCGTGAGGAACGCAAACCCCGCAGCCGCGGGCGAAAAGGGCATATGCTTTGTGCCACCAAAGGGGATTTTGACGACCAAAATGGCAAACACCGAGCCCAGCGCGGCGTACCACACGGCGTAGTTGCCGAGCATCTGGTATTGCTCCGGCGGGACGATGAAGGCGGGCAACATGAGGGCAATCCACAGCCCAACGACCACGGCGTTCCAGTCGCCCAAGGTGTTTTTGTGCAGGAAGATGCGCCCGAACACAAGCTCCGCGAGCACGGCAGCGAGCACCGAAACCACCGCCACATGCAGCGCCGGCACGCCATAGTAAAAATAACCCAGCAGCAACAACGGCAGCGTGAGCGCAAGTGAGGTGAGGTTCCAGCGGCGGGCATCGCGATTGGTTGCCAGGCGCTGTTTCCAACGGGGTTGTTGGTTTGGTTTTGGCATAATGAGTACTCCTATGGGCTTAATAAATCGCCCCAAAAAAATGCATGTTCGCTAAGTGTTTCCAACTTTGGTAACATCTTTGTATTGCACACAGCGTGTCCATTCTATATGATAGTAGTAGGGCGGCGAACAGACCGCCAGCGACGACCCTTTGTGGTCGTTGCTCTAATGCAAAAAGGACGGTACTACCTGCTTATGAGAATTGAAGCTTTGACGGGCAGCAAAGTGGTGGTGGAGCTCAACGCGAACGACATGGAGCAGCTCAACATCACCTATGATGCCCTCGATTACGCCGATGTGGACACACGCCGCGTGATTTGGATTATCCTTGACCATGTGCGCGAAAGCACCGGCTGCGACATTGACCCCAGCGGCCAACTGCTCATCGACGCCATGCCCCGCTCTGACGGCGGCTGCATTTTGTTCTTCACCATCAAAAGCGGCGAAAGCGCGCTTGATCTTCTGCCCTGCCCCAGCCAACGGGTGCTGCGCAAACAGCAAGAGCTGCTCGTTACCTTTGAGTTCGACAGCATTGATGCGTTGCTGGATTGTGCGGCGGCCTATGCACGCATGCACGACAGTGAGCATGACCGCTTGTTTGGTCAAAGCGAACTGTATCAACAGGGCTTGCGCTATCGCTTGCTGTTGTCGCCCGCGCAGCAATCGGATACCCTGCAGCAGTTCTTTTGCGAATTTGCACACTGCTGCGGCGAAAGCGGGCTCACCGCCGCGCAAACGCGCGAACACTGGCAGCCAATTGGGCAACAGTGTTTCGCCTACATGGGTGGCGGGGTGCATCACCAGCCGCCGCAACGCAAGAAAATTGCGTTTAAACCGGGAAGCGTGTATTCTAATGCTTAACCACCTGCGGTGGAGCTCCGTCGCTTCGCTGTGGTCTATCCGTGCCTCATAAAAATCCCCACGCGAAGCGAGATGAAACATCACGGGCGGCAGATTGCCGCCCCTACACGCACCGCCCATAAAAATTCCCACGCGAAGCGGCTAAAGTTTTTTTGGTTCTTTTTTTTCAAAAAAAGAACACGCGCTTCGTAACTCGGCAATCGCCTGTGCGGCATCGGCGGCGTTGAAGATGGCGCTGCCGGCGACGAAGCTGTTTGCGCCTGCTTGGTAGGCAAGTGGGATGGTTTCGCTGGTGATTCCGCCGTCAACCTGGATGTCTACATCGAGGGTTTGGCGGCGGATTTCTCGGCGCAATTGCTTGATTTTGTCCAACATATCCGTCATGAATGCCTGGCCGCCAAAGCCGGGTTCAACGGTCATGATGAGGATCATGTCTAGCTCGTGCAGGTAGTTGACGATGGGGCGCAGCGGCGTGCCCGGTTTGAGCGCCAAGCCCACGCGCTTGCCTGCCGAGCGCACCTGCACGATGGCATCCATGAGCTGGGCACGGGTGAGGGTTTCGGCGTGCAGGGTGATTTGATCTGCACCGGCGGCGAGGAAATCGCCCAGATGCTTGAGCGGCTCGCTGATCATCAGGTGCACGTCGAACAACAAGTCGCAGTGCGGACGCAAGGCTTTGATAATCGGCGCGCCGAAGGTGATGTTGGGCACAAAATGACCGTCCATCACGTCCAGATGCAGCCAGTCAGCACCGGCGGTTTGCATGCGCCGGGCTTCTTCGCCCATGCGGGAGAAGTCGCTGGCGAGCATGCTTGGCGAGATGAGCACGCTTCGCGGTGCAGTGTCATGGTTGCGTTCAAGAGTCATATAAGTACCTCTCTTGTTCTTGGGTCAACATGTCGGTTTCGCCGCCCCAAAAGACCAACGCGCAGCGGGCGACTTCAAGGTCGATTTCACGCGGGACAGGCTGCAGCATGTCATCGAATTTCGCGTCGCGGTTGTCGGCGAGATGTTTCGCGCTAAGCGCCTGGATGGCGAAGCTCATGTCCATGATTTCGGCGGGGTGACCATCGCCTGCGGCCAGGTTGACCAGACGACCCTCTGCCAGCAAGTTCAGCCAGTTGCCGTTGGGCATTTGATAGCCCACGATGTTGTGGCGCATGTCGCGTTTTGCTACCGCGAGGGCTTGCAGCGCCTTCACATTAACTTCCACGTCAAAGTGACCGGCGTTGCAGAGGATTGCGCCGTCCTTCATGGCTGTAAAGTGTTCTGCCTTTACAACATCGCAGCAGCCCGTTACCGTGATGAACACATCACCCAGCGGCGCGGCTTGCTCCATTTTCATCAGCGAAAACCCATCCATAATGGCCTCGATGCCCTTGATGGGGTCGATCTCGGTGACGATCACGCGCGCGCCCAATCCTTTGGCACGCAAGGCCACGCCCTTGCCACACCAGCCATACCCAGCCACCACCACCGTCTTGCCTGCGATGATGAGATTGGTGGTGCGGTCGATGGCATCGAACACACTTTGACCAGTGCCGTAGCGGTTGTCGAACAGGTGCTTGCAGTCGGCGTCATTCACGCGAATCATGGGGAAACGCAGCTCGCCGCGCTGCGCCATGGCCGCCAAACGCAGAATACCGGTGGTGGTTTCTTCGCAGCCGCCGATGACATTCTCGCACAGGTCGGGGAACTCGTCGTGCATGACTGTGACGAGGTCGCCGCCGTCGTCGATGATAATCTGCGGACCGATGCGCAGCACCTCGCGGATGTGCGCGTGGTATTCCTCCGCGGTGGCGTTGTACCACGCGAAAACCTGCATGCCCTGCTCGGCGAGGGCTGCGGCGATGTCGTCTTGGGTGCTCAGCGGATTTGAGCCCGTGACCCACATGGTTGCACCGCCTGCCGCAAGCACTTGGCACAGATAGGCCGTTTTGGCTTCCAGATGCACCGACAGCGCAATGTTGAGCCCCGCGAAGGGCTTGGTTTGGGCGAACTGCGCCTCCAAGCCGCGCAGCAGGGGCATGTTGCGGCGCACCCAGTCGATTTTTTGGTGCCCGGCTGGCGCGAGGGCGATGTCCTTGATTTGGCTCATGCTTGCCACAACCTTTCCGCGATGTTTTGCGCCTCGTAGCGCACGCGTTCTTCGTCGATTTTCGTCAACTGCCCATGCTCCAGCAGGATTTCGCCGTGCACCACGGTCAGCTCCACGTCGCTGCCCTGCGCGCCATAGCACAGCGCGGCGAGTGGGTTCGACTGCGGTGTCCAGTGCACGCCGTCGCAGTTGAGCATGGTTAAATCCGCGAGTTTGCCGGCTTCGATCGAGCCGATTTGGCTGTAAAGGTCAAGCGCTTTACTCCCGCCTTGGGTCGCGATTTGCAAGCCCTGCGCGGCAGACATGAAGGCTGCGTCTTCGTTCACGCCTTTGTGCAGCAGGCAGAGATAGCCCAGCTCGCGCAGCATGTTTTGGCTGTTGTTGCTGGCCGCGCCGTCCGTGCCGAGGGCGATGTTGATGCCGTGCTCAAGCATCTGCTTCAGCGGCGCGATGCCGTTGCCCAGCTTGAGATTGCTCACCGGGTTGGTGACGATGCTCATGCCATGCCGTGCGGCCAGCTGCATGTCGCTTTCGGTCATGTGTACGCAGTGCGCGGCCAGCACGGGCAGCTCAAGCAGCCCGGCGGCGTGCATATACTCGAACGGGGTCATGTTGTATTTTTCGCGCAGCTGGGTGATTTCGTCGCGGCTTTCGCCCAAGTGCGTGTGGATAGGCACGTCCAATGCTTTGGCTTGTGCGGCGATTTGCGCCACGAAGTCCGGTTCACAAGTATAGGGCGCGTGCGGCGCGAGGGCAAAGGTGATGCGCTCGCTGCGCAGGCGCTTGATTTCGTCTGTGGCAACGTCGAGCTTGTGGCGATTTGCGCTAATCAGCCCGCGTGAGAGCTGCGCGCGCATGCCGCTTTCGGTCACCGCTTGGGCGATTTCGTCGAGCTCAAAGTACATGTCCGCAAAGCAGGTGGTGCCGGTGCGCAGCATTTCGCAGGCGGCGAGCATGGTGCCCCAGTAGATGTCACCCGACTGCAGGCGCGCCTCCATGGGCTGGATGTTGTCGAACAGCCACGGCATGAAGAGCACGTCATCGGCGCGGTGGCGCAGCAGGGTCATGGCGGCGTGGTTGTGGGCGTTGACCAGCCCGGGTATCAGCAGCTTGCCAGCGCCGTGGATGGTTTTGTCGGGCGCGAAATCGGGCGGGCAAGTGCCCACGTGCGCGATGCGCTGCCCATCCACGCAGACATCGCAACGCTGCACCGCAAGCGAGTTTTCGTGCGGCACAACGGTATTGATTTGACTAAAAACAATCCTCATAATACTATTATAACACACTTTATTGAAAAGTGCAAGGGGTTTGCCAGACACACAAAAAATTCACAAAAGCACTTGACAATCACCCGGCGTGCGTTGTATAATGGTTACACATTTAATGAAGGTTGGAGGTCTTTTCGTGAAAAAACATACCAAACGATTGCTTGCCCTCGCACTGGTCGCGCTGATGATGCTGCCGCTGACGATGACTGCCAGCGCAAACACCGCAGCGCCTCGCACACCGTTTTTCTCTGCGCGCATCAGCAACACGCGCAATTCCGGTCTGTATCGCCTCACGTTCCGCGGCGAAACCGGTGCCACCATCACGGACCACATGCTGGCTTATTTCGTCAGAGGCACCAGTTCGCGCCACGAAGCACGTTCGCGCCATTCCCTCGGCCGCAACCACACCCAGTTCACCGGCAGTTTCTCCGTGGACAGCAATGTTGCCACCGTTGCTTCTTTTTATGGTGACGGACGCCTGCTGCGCACGGTGGATATTCCTGCTTTTCAAATACCCGAAACCATCGGCAATACCTCAAACCCAAACGATATCATCTTCGTACCAACCGGATTTCGGGTGAACTTCTCCGTCAATGTCACGGGTGTGCGCCACTTGGAAATCCGCATACATGCCCCGAATGCTCCCGCAAGCGGACGCACCGACGCGCTGATTATGCTGGCCAATGCCACGCTGGGCACCGCGCCGTATGACGGCCGCATTGAAGGTCCAGAGCTTACATCTTCGCAGCACCTTTGGCACAATGTGCAGAGGAACTGGCGCTGGATTGTAGCGGGCGTAGTTGCGGTGGGTGCCGTGGCCGTTGTGGTTCTCGCTAATCTCTAGTATACGCAAAAAATCGACTCCCCTGCTGCAACGCAGGGGAGTTTTGATTATGCGGTTTTGCGCAGGCACTGCACGATTTCGCCAACGAACATGCAGTGGTAGTCGCCGTCGTAGTGCGTGGCGATGTGTGGGTCGATGAACCCCGCGGGGTCGAGATCTTGCGCGTGCAGCTTGCGGCAAACCAGCACGAGCTCGGCTTCGGCGGGGAAGACAGCCTCCCTTTCCACCTGTGTGGTGAGCCCTGCTTGCGCGATTTTTTCGCCGTCGCGTCCGCTGAGCTTGCCGCACAGCGTGAGGGTTTCCTTCGGCAGACCGAACGCCAGCGTGAAGTAGTCCTGCGCTTGCATCAGCTCATATGTATAGCGCTGCGGACGCACGAACACAAAGGCTACATCGTGCCGCCAGAGCTTGCCCACGCCGCCCCAGCTGATGGTCATGGTGTTCCAGTGGGCGGATGTGCCCGCCGACAGCAGCGCCCAGTCGTCAGCGATGAGCTTGATGGGGTGCGCGGTGTCGCGGATATCGATTGCTTGAAATGGCATATAAAAAGTCCTCCTTTGCCTGCATGCATATGCAAAACGAGCCCCGGCTATGCCGAAACTCGTTTCTCCGATAGATTGGCTGGTGCTTAATAGGGCACTACGCCGCTGCTGAACAGATCGCTGAACCAGTTAATCAGCGCGGGAATGCCGAGGAACAGGTCGCGAAGGCCTGTGCCAAGCAGAGCAAGTGCGCGCCCAAGAGCCACGAGTACTTCGAAAAATGCGAACATAATACGTATCTCCTTTTGTTTATTTAGCCACTTCAACGTGGGCTATAGGCATAGTTTACCATAGATTGCAGAGCTTGTCAAGGGGTTTTTTGAAAAAAGTTAGTTTTAACTAATTTTTTGTGAAAAAATCATGGACGACCCATCAGCCGCCCATGCATGTTATTTTTTTCTGCGAAGCGTAATCGTGCACAGCGAAGCGACCGAGCCCCACCGCAGGTGGCAGCGAAGCGGCCGAGCTCCACCGCAGGTGGTTATTTTTTTCTGCGGCTGAAGAAGCCACCGCCGCCTTTGCCTTCGTCCACGATGGGCGGCTGCTTGGGTTGCGCCGCTTTGGCAGTGGGCGGATAGCTCTGCTTGAGCTGCTCGAACACGGCTTTTTGCGCGCTGCCGACTTTCGGCACTTCCACCTGCAGGCGCACGAACAAGTCACCACGCCGCCCGCCGCCTTGCAACACGGGAATCCCCTTGCCGCGCAGAGTGAGGATCGTGCCGGGCTGTGTGCCAGCCGCGAGGGTGTATTCCGCGTCGTCGTCGAGGGTGGGGAGCTTCAGCGTGTCGCCCAGCGCGGCTTGCCAAAACTGCACGGTGACTTCGCACCACAGGTCAAAGCCTTCGCGCTCGAAGATTTCGTGCGGGCGCACCGCCACATGCACGAGCAAATCCCCTGCCGGACCACCGTTTTGCCCGCGATTGCCCTCGCCGCCCACACGCAGCGTTTGCCCGTTATCGATGCCCGCGGGCACATTGAAGTCCACCGATGTGCGTTTGCGCACACGACCACCGCCACGGCAAGTTTGGCAGGGCTGCTCAATCACTTTGCCCTTGCCTGCGCACTTGGCGCAGGTTTTGGCGGAGCTAATCATCCCAAAGGGCGTGGCTTGTTGCACACGCACTTGACCGGTGCCGCGGCATTCGTCGCAGGACTTGATGGTGCTGCCTTTGGTCGCGCCAGTGCCATTGCAATCGCCACAAACCTCAACACGGTTGAGCTCTTTGCTGCGTTTGCAGCCCTTGGCGGCCTCTTCAAAAGAGATGACGATGCGCTCCTCGAGGTCGGTGCCTTGGCGTGGCGCGTTGGGGTTTGCGGTGCGCCCGCCGCCGAATCCACCGCCGAAGAAGTTGCCAAACAGGTCGCCCAAGTCGATGTCTACCCCGCCACCGAATCCGCCGCCGCCAAAGCCACCGCCGAATGGTCCGCCTGCGCCCCCGCCCATGTTGGGGTCAACGCCTGCGTGGCCGAATTGGTCGTAGCGGGATTTTTTTTGCGGGTCACTGAGCACATCATAGGCCGCGTTAACCTCTTTCATGCGCTCTTCGGCTTGTTTGTCGCCGGGGTTGAGGTCGGGGTGATATTGCTTGGTCATGGCGCGGTAGCCTTTTTTGATTTCGTCTTCGCTTGCACCACGCCGCAGGCCAAGCACCTCGTAATAGTCACGTTTATCAGCCATGTGGGTCTCCATTACCCCCACCGCCCACTTCGTGGGCACCTCCCCCCAAGGGGGAGGCATCAGCTAGGCGGGTTGATTTTACTAAAGTATTTTAAGTCAAACAACATACAGCGTGCAAACAGCGCACTCGCTTTGTGCCTCCCCCTTGGGGGAGGTGGCGCGAACGCGCCGGTGGGGGTCACGCATCGGGAATATCATCATCCTCTGCGTCCACAAATTCCTCGCCGCCTTCGGCATCGCCTTGCGGGGCGGCTTGGGCGTAGAGCTTCTCGCTGATGGCGAAGAACTTTTGCTGCAGTTCTTCCATGCGGGATTTAATCAAGTTGGTGTCTGCGCCTTGCAGCGATTCACGCAGGCTCATCACCGCCGCTTCGATGTCGCTAACGTCGGTGTCCTCGAACTTGTCACGGTTTTCGCTGATCATCTTCTCGGTTTGATAGACGATTTGGTCGGCTTCGTTGCGCAGGTCAACTTCTTCGCGGCGCGCTTGATCTTCGGCGGCGAATTTCTCGGCATCCTCCACCGCTTTGGCGATGTCGTCTTTGCTCATGTTGGTGGAGCTGGTGATGGTGATGGACTGCTCTTTGCCCGTGCCGAGATCTTTGGCCGACACGTTGACGATGCCGTTGGCGTCGATGTCGAAGCTCACCTCGATTTGCGGCACACCACGGCGCGCGGGTGGGATGCCGTCCAGAATGAAGCGCCCGAGGGTCTTGTTGTCACGCGAGAACTGACGCTCACCTTGCAGCACGTGGATGTCTACTTGCGGCTGGTTGTCGCTTGCGGTGCTGAACACTTGGCTGCGCTTGGTGGGGATGGACGTGTTGCGCTCGATGACTTTGGTGCACACTTCGCCCATGGTTTCGATGCCCAGCGAAAGCGGGGTCACGTCCACCAGCAGCAAGCCTTTGTTGATGTCGCCGCCGAGCAGCCCGGCTTGCAGCGCAGCACCCAGCGCGACGCATTCATCGGGGTTCACGCCTTTGAAGGGCTCTTTGTCCATGAAGGCTTTCACGGCATCTTGCACGGCGGGGATGCGGCTTGAGCCACCCACCATAAGCACTTTGTTGATTTCGCCCACGCTGAACTTGCTGTCCGCGATGGCTCGGCGCACGGGCACCATGGTTTTCTCCACTAGGTCAGCGGTCAGCTCGTTGAACTTCGCACGGGTGAGGGTGAGCTCCAAGTGTTTGGGACCGGTGGCATCCGCGGTGATGAAGGGCAGGCTCACATTCGCTTGGGTGAGACCCGACAGCTCGATTTTCGCTTTTTCGGCGGCTTCTTTCAGGCGTTGCATGGCCATTTTGTCGCCACGCAGGTCGATGCCTTGGTCGCGCTTGAACTCCTCTGCCAGCCAGTCGATGACGCGTTGGTCGAAGTCATCGCCGCCTAAGGCGTTGTTGCCCGCAGTGGCTTTCACCTCTTGCATGCCGTCGGAAAGCTCGATGACCGACACGTCAAACGTGCCGCCGCCGAGGTCGTATACCATGATTTTTTGGTCTTCTTCTTTGTCCACGCCATAGCTCAGCGCAGCCGCCGTGGGCTCGTTGATGATGCGCTTGACCTCCAGCCCGGCGATTTGCCCGGCATCTTTGGTGGCTTGACGCTGTGCGTCGCTGAAGTAAGCCGGCACGGTGATGACCGCTTGGGTGACAGTTTCGCCGAGGTAGGCTTCGGCGTCGCTCTTGAGCTTTTGCAAAATCATCGCCGAAATTTCTTGCGGGTTGTAGCTTCTGTCGTCGATTTTCACCTTGAAGTTCGTGCCCATTTGGCGTTTGATGGACGCCACGGTACGGTCTGGGTTGGTGATGGCTTGGCGTTTTGCCACCGTACCCACCATGCGCTCGCCGGTTTTGCCGAACGCCACGACGCTCGGTGTGGTGCGTGCGCCCTCGGCGTTTGCGATGACCACTGCCTCGCCGCCTTCGATAACTGCCACGCAGCTGTTGGTTGTGCCCAAGTCAATGCCTATGATTTTTGCCATGTGATTTATCCTCCTGATGTGTGTAAATGTGTGTTATGATTTGGTTTCTCTGGATTTATGTCGGTGCGGCGAGTGATACTCGCCGCCTATAACGTGTGTTCGGTGGGGTGCGCGTGGTACGCGCACGTGCCCGCGAGGGAGCCGCTCGGGGTGGCGGCTTGATTAAGCTTTCAAATGTTGTCAAACGGACGGCCTCCTCGTTTACGAGGGGGCTGTCATCGCGAACATGTCTTGCCGTTTCATCAACTTTGGCGCGATGACTGGGGGAGCGCGGCTTGCAGGCGGTGGGGGTCTAGTTCGCAACCCCCACCATCGCCTCGCGGATGACCTTATCCCTCATGCGATAGCCCTTGGAGTGCACTGCCATGATCGTGTTCGCGCCGAAGTTTTCGTCCTCCACATGCATCACGGCGTTGTGGCAGTTGGGGTCAAATTCCTCGCCCGGCTCGCCGAACGCCGCGACCTCGTTGGACGCAAACATGGCAATGAATTGGTCGAAAATCATCTGCACGCCCTGCTTGTAGTCGTCCAAGCTGCCATCGGCGCAGGCGGCACGCTCAAAGTTGTCCATCAGCGGCAGCAGCTGCTTGAATACGTCTGCGCGGGCGTTTTGCCAAGCCAGCTCGGTGTCACGCGCGGTGCGTTTTTTGTAGTTGTCGAACTCCGCGGCAAGGCGCAACAGCTGGTCTCTGGTCGATTTCAGCTCCTCCACCACGGGGTCGAGCAGCACGTCTTCCTCCTGCTCGATTTCTTGCTCTACGTTGTCGTTCACTCGTCTAGTCCTCCTGTTAACATGTCACCCAGCAGTGCGGCGATAAACTGCAAGCCGGGGATGATTTTTGCATAGTCCATGCGCTGTGTGCCCACCACGCCCAGCACACCGCCCATGTCGCCACCGATGGCATAGGGCGAAACCAACATGGTCGTGCCCGGCTGCAGCGGACCTTCGCCGCCCAGCAGCACCGTGACCTGTGCGGGCAACAACTGCGCCGCATGTTGGGTAATCTGCTGCACATTGAGCTGTGGCGGCAGGTGATGCTGCCCCACCACAACCTCACGGGTTGCGGCTTCGTCGGCGAGCTCTGCGGCGCAAATGAGCAGCGGTGCAACCGCCAGCAGATGCACGCCCGCCATGGCGACCAATGATTGCACGCCCGCTTGGGTGAAGGCGTCTAATCGGCGGCCAAGCATGTGCTCGCGCACGATGTTGGTGAAGATGTCGAGCACGGCCGGGGTGAGTTCACTTTCGCAGCGCACTACGCGGCTTTTGACCGCCCCGTTGCTCGCCTGCAGCGCAAGCATCGCCATGGTGCGGCTTAGTGGCGCGATTTCCACACGCTTCACGCGGACTTCCACGCCCGCAGCGGGCACACACAGTGCCGCACACGCGGTGAGCTCTGCGAGGAGCTTGCCGGCGTTCTCCAGCAGGCGCTCCGGTTCGCGGGCACGGTCGCGCAGTTGCGATTCGAGCCGCGCGCGCTCTTCGGGCAGCAGTTCGCGCTGGGGCAGCAGGTGGTCGATGTAGTAACGATAGCCCTGCGGCGAGGGAATGCGTCCGGCGGAGGTGTGTGGCTGTTCGAGATAACCTGCTTCAACCAGCTGCGCCATTTCGTTGCGGATGGTGGCAGAGGACACGTCGTCGGGCAGCAGTTCCATGAGCCGTTTGCTGCCCACGGGCTCGCCGGTTTCGTTGTATAACTCCACCACGGCCGCCAAAATGCGCTGCTTGCGATGGCTGGTCATGCTCTTCCCCTCCCCAAACCTCATGAGCCTCCCCCTTGGGGGAGGTGGCGCGAACGCGCCGGTGGGGGCAATCCCTCCCCCACACTTAGCACTCAAACCCTGCGAGTGCTAGCCTATCTACTATCATACCCGCAAACGCGCGATTTGTCAACGGCTTAAATGTAAAGCTTTTGTGAAATCTCGTTCACATATCACCATTTCACGCATTTTCAACAATTCCCCGCCACATACAAGACCGCAATCACCAGCGGCCAGTCCATCCCACGCGACAGCGAGAGGTAACCCACACCCGCCGCCATCGCAAACAGCACAACCAGCGAAACCGCCAGGCTGATATTCGCGGCGGTGGGCTCTTGCAGGCGGCGGCAAAGGGCGTAGTAAACCGCCCGCCCGCCATCAAGCTGGCGCACAGGCAGCAGGTTGAACACCGCAAAGCCCAGGTTGATCAGCGCAGCATCCGTCCAGCCAGCGGTGTAGCACAACACCGCAAGGGTGATGCTCACCGCAGGGCCTGCAAAGGCGATGATGATCTCCTTGCCAAAGCTTAGCCCAAGCCCCGGCGGGCATTCGATGCGCACACCGGCGGCGGCGAAGCACACGCGGTTGGGTCGCGCGCCAAAACTGAGCATTGCCGCAAGATGCCCAAGCTCGTGCAGGGCAGCAAAAAAGAGCCCCAACCCGATTTTCTCGGCCATGTTGAGGCTCAAGCACAGCACCACCATGCCCACGAAGTACACGCTGACGCTGACGGGCGTGCGGCGTTTGCCCAGCTTAATCGTCATGTTCGTCCGTGGGCAGCTCGTCGTAGTCGTACTCATACTCGTATTCATAGTCTTCGGGCTGATTTTCATCTGTCTCAACCGCTTCGTCAAGCCTATCGTCCGGCTCGCGGTGCGGTGCAACCACGTAGATATCCTCGCGCAGGTTGCCAAACACGCTGCCCACAGCCGCCCACACCTCGCGCACCGACATATCCGTCTGCATCACGGCGCTGTAAGTCCGCTGCAACTGGCGATAGATGTTGGGCATCGCCCCGCGCGCCAGCAAGAGCATCAGCAACAGCGCCACGCAGGCGATGCCTTGCACCATGAGCACTTTGGCAAAGCCGTTTCTGGGGCGCTCGGCGAAGATGTCTTCGTCGTCGTCCACTGCGGTTTCGTAGCCAGCCGCCACGCGCTCGCTGCCGCGAATTTGCCGCCGCGCCTCGCGCTGGGCGCGGATTTCTTCGTACCGTGCGTTGTTGTAGCTTTCCATACTTTATCCACACTTTCCGTTTGTACTGTTACAAGCTATGCGCACGTCCTTAAAAACATGTTGGACTTACACCATAACTTTGCTTCGCGCATACAATGTGGTGAGTTATTTTGCTTACTTTTACATACAAGGAGATATATTTATGAATCCGTTTAGCGACTTCGAGCAACAAATAGAGCCGCAAAGCGACATGCAATTCCGCTACCCCAACTTTGATTTTGCCAGCGGTGGCTGCTGTGACACCTGCAACGGCGGCACCGGCGCAACCGGTCCGCAAGGCGAGCCCGGACCACAGGGCTATCCCGGTCCAATGGGCCCGCAGGGTTATCCAGGTGAAACTGGTGCGACCGGCGAAATGGGCCCGCAAGGCTATCCCGGCGAAACTGGCGCGACCGGCGCAACCGGCTATACCGGCGCGACTGGCGCCACGGGTGTCACTGGTCCAACCGGACCGGGCTTTGAGTGCGTGGAAGAATTCCATGCATATGTTCTGCAGGCCGATGGCACCATTGCGGTGATCGACCAAGAAACCAATGCGCAAGTAGACACCATTGCAGTGCCCAGCATTACATTCACACAGGACATTGCCTCAAATGCGGCAAGCAATGAGCTGTACGTGGTTGGTCAAAATCTCTTGGCAGTGATTGACACCACAACCGGTGAGGAAACACAAACGATTCCCATTGCGGCTACCCCGATTAGAGTGACGTATAACGCAGTCACCGACAGAATTTATGTGCAGAGCAGCCCCAGTGCGTTGATTACCGTGCTTGACGGCACAACCAAAGCAGAAGTTTCTGCGTTCACAGGCATCGAAAACCTTGTGGTGGACACCAACACCGGCAATCTATATGGTGTTTCTTCAAACCTAAACCTAGTCGCAATTGATGGACAAAGCAACGACGTTACCGATACAATACAGAGCAGCACAGGGCTAGGCTACTCCCAGGCTAACATGGTGTTTGACGCATCGCGCAACCGCCTGTATGCCGTCAGCCAACAAACCATGGATGTCATCGACACCACAACGAATACGCTCATTGACGCGTTCTCGCTGGCCGATGCGCCAGGCGACTTCATGCAGTTTGCCATCGACCCTTCTCTCAACATCCTCTACGTTGCCTCCACTGAGTTGCATTTGCCGGGCGGTTTTGAGGAAATCTGGGTTACCACCTATGACCTCAACACCAACTCCGTGCTGTACAGCACCAGCTTGGACACACTTACCGGGGCGTTCTTGATTGCGGTTGACGATGCCACCGGGCAGTTGTTTGTGTACAGCTGGCCTAACTTGCGAATCTATCAAAGCAATGAGAACGGCGCGCTAGAACCCGTGGGCAGTGTGCCGATGTCCAACGCAATGGGTGTTGCGTTTGTGGAAACCAACACCTGCCCGCGCGGTGCAACCGGCCCAACCGGTGCCACCGGCGCGACCGGTTATACCGGACCAACCGGACCAACCGGCCCGGGCATGGGCTGCGCCATGCTGTCATACACCTTTGTGGCAGACGGCGACACCATCACCATGATCAACCCGTTGACCCACGAAACCAATGTGGTCACTGCGCCATTCCCCGTTGCCTACATGGCTGTTGATCCCGAGCTGCGCAAGCTCTACATCGTCTCGGCAGACGGACAATTCGCCGTGTTCGACGAGCCCACGCGCACCTTCACCGAGCTAGCACTATCAGCCTCCGATGCAACTGCCATTGCAGTCAACCGCAACAACCACAAGATTTACGTCACCTCGCAGGAAAGCAATCTCATCAGCATCTTCAACGGCTACACCGGGCAGTTCCTCACGTCCATTTCCATTTTCCGCCCCGGCTACATCGTCATTAACCCCGAAACCAACATCGCCTACGTCTCCACCGCCTCCGGTTTGCAGCTGCTCAACACCAACTCCGACCGCATCATCGGCAGCGTGGACAACACCTTCAACCTCACGCGCATGACCGTGAATTATTGCGCAAACAGGATTTTCGCCATCGATGGCGGCACCGGCATCGCAGTCATTGATGCCAAGTGCAACGCGATCTGCGCGCACATCGACGTGCCAGAAGGCGTGAGCAACATCGTGGTGAACCCCCGCCTTGCGCTGTTGTATGTCGTCACCGCCGACGGCAGCGCTGTGCTCGTTTACGACACCTGCAACTACGAACGCGTCGGGCAGCTGGATCTGCCCCCTTCGGCGCAAATCAACGGCATCTCCATTGATCTGCCCAACCATCTGCTGTATCTGACCGATGCTTCGGGCGCAAGCTTCGTCTTTGTGCTCGACGGCGGCACCAACGAGCAAACCGGCTTGATGCCCGGCGTGATCAACACTGGCGGCGTGGTCACCATGGCATGCAACCCGCCCTGCAACACCAACCCATGCTGCGGCAGAGCCCCCTCGCCTGCCCCGCCACCGCTGCCCAATGATGACTTCTTCGTCCGTGCCTTTCCGACCTCCTTCATCTTGCCGGGTGGCACCGTTTGGCTCGAAATCCTGTTTAACGATTACTACGGCGCGTATGGCGCAGGCGTCTCACTGTTCGTGGGTGATTACCAAGACTTTGACGAAGTTGAGGGTTTGTCCGCAACGCCTGCACAGGGTATGTTCCATACGTTGATGCCGGGCATCCCTGAAGGTTTGGAAACGCTGCACAACCGCTATGCGCAGCCACCGACGCACGACGTGGTGCAAGCCCTTGACATTGAGCCGCAAGCCGCAAGCGCCTGCACCTTCGTCTGGGAACTCCGCAACCATACTTCCCCAGACACCACGCTCACACCACTTGGGGAAAGTGCCTTTGTGGTCAGTGGCATGGACGAATATGGGCCCATTGTTGTGCGCGCAACATGCCTAGAAACCGGGCGTTACCAAGAATCCATCATCCGCGTGCAACCCACCATTACAATCGCAACAACCGAAAACTCTGTATACGCAGGCGAAGAACTGCCGATCTCTGCCACCGTGGAAAACGGCAATGCCGCCGAATTGACGTGGAGTATCATCAGCCCACATGCGGCGGGCACTCGCATCTCCCCGAGCCATGGTGCCAATGTCGCTCTTATCGTTGCGCCCAACGAAACCGCAACCAGCCTCCACATCGTTACACACATGCCTTCTGGTCCCGGCGGTGCCGGCGTGTTCATCGCCGTGCTGCAACCGCCCGAGCCCACCATTGCGCTCACCCCTGACAGCGAAACGATCACCGCCGGCACGGGCGTAACAATCGTTGCCGATGTGCAAAACGGCGACTCTTCGCAGCTGTCATGGATTATTCTCACGCCACATGTTGCGCCAAACACATTCCTCACGCAAAGCAACGGCGATTCTACTGCTCTTTTCGTTGACACCAACGAAACTGCGCCAAGCATCACTATTCGCGCATGGTTGGGCAGCGGCGGCGAAAACATCATTCGCGATGTCACCATTTTTGTTGAGCCGCAAACTGCCTATCCCAACAGCATCGACGTCACCGCAACGCCCCCAGAGGGCGTGCGTGCGGGAGCCGTGACCCTGCAAGCCATCGCCGACCAAGGCACTGCGTTCTTGTTTGACAACTTGCACTGGTCACTGCGCGAACCCCACAACTTTGGCACACAGCTTTCTTCTGACACCGGCGATTTCATCCTGCTACACATCGATGCCAACGAAGCAGCACCGTCCCTTGTGGTTGACTGGACGGCGACCACACCGCTCCAAACCTTAAGCGGCACGACGGTAATTCCCATTGATCAACCAGCCAGCCTCTTTGAGATCATCGCCAGCGAAAACCCTGCCGCCCCCGGCAGCGGCATCCAGCTGTTCGCCGACACTTCCTGCGACCAACTCACATGGACGATCGAACACCGACAATCCGGCAACACATGGCTTGACACTGTGTCCAACAACAACACCATATACTTGTACATTGGTGCAGACGAACCCGGTCCGGTCATCGTGCGCGCACAATGCGACGACGGCAGCGGCTATGGCGAAATCACAGTCTATGTCGAAGAGCCCGAAGCGCTCTATCCCACCAGCGTTTCCGCGCTCGCCAACCCCGCCGAAGGCGTGCCTGCCGGAAATGTATTGATACTCGCCATCGCCGACCAAAACCCTGCTTTTCTAACGGATAATCTGCACTGGACTATTCTTGAGCCGCGCGCGCCCGGCACACTGCTTTCGCGCTCAACCGGCAACGCCCTCACGCTGCACATTGATGCCAACGAAACCGCCTCTTCCCTTACGCTGGAGTGGACGCTCACCACGCCAACCCAAACGTTGAGCGACACATTGGTAATCCCCGTGCAGCAACCACCCGAACCGCTCGTCATCACCGCCACCTCAAACCCCGCTTTGCCGGGCGAGCACGTTGAACTGCACATTGAGGGTGATTGCGTTTCAGAATGGGCGATTGTTTCGGGTTCACTGGCTGCAGGCACACAGCTGTTCCTTCAAGATCAACCGTGGAACTACAACATTCTGATCATCGGCGAAAACCAACGCGAGCCCATCGTTGTGCGCGCGACGTGTGAGGCTGACGGCAACTATGGCGAAATCACCATTACCGTGCAGCAGCCAACAGAGCCGCTAGAGCCTGCCATCATCGCCAGCGCAACGCATGTGCCCCCGGGAAGCGTGGTTCAGTTGGCAACCAATCTCGGCTGCGCCGCCACATGGTGGATGGAAGGTCCAAGCAGCGGCACGCTTGAGCATTCTTGGGTGCCGGTCACGCACAACACGCTTCATATCGGCTCTTCTGTGGATGAAAGATTCGTCATCTATGCAAGTTGCGACGGCCATAACGTGGAGATCGTAATCACCACCGGTTATGGTGAAGCACCATTGTATCGCCTCACCGGCATCACCGCCAGCACCACCACCGCGCATCCGGGCGACAATGTTGAGCTGGACTCCGTCGGCATTTGCCCCCCCGTCAACTGGGAAATCGTCGGCTCGCGCCATGCGGGAACCACCCTTGAATTCCTTCAGAACTCACCGGTCAACACCCTGCGCATCGCCCCGGCAGAAACCGTCGAGTCCATCACCGTGCGCGGAACTTGCGTCCAAGACGGCAGCACCGCCGAAATCACCATTAATGTGACTCAATATCCCAACTGGATCTCCGTGAATGTGAATCCCCGAGATATCCCGCTTGGCGGAACGGCTTTGCTGCAAGCAACCGCTGATCAAGGCGATTTGAGCGACCTGCTGTGGGAGTTAAGTGGTGCTTCGGATCCCTTCACAAGTCTATCTGACATCACCGGCGAACAGGTAACGCTCCGCATCGGTCCTTCTGAAAACCCCGACCTCTGGGTTACGTGGACACTCAACACACCAAGCCAAACCTTGATGGGCTCAGAAGCAATCTCCGTCAACCAAAGCATTTCTGCGGTGCAAGCGCCTCTCGATGGCCTGCTACCCGGAAATCAACACTTGCCACCAACGCTGCCCATCCAGCCACGTAGCCAAGTCGCACCGCCCGCTGCACCCGCGCCGCGACCCCAGCCGCGCGTCACACCCGGGCTTCCCGCGCACCATCTCCAGCCCCACATGTTCATCTCCGACGGCGGCTCGGTGTATTACTACTAAAGTAGACCAACAGTCACACATCCCCTGGCTCTCAATCGAGGGCTGGGGGCTTTTTTGTTTTTTGACAAACAACAAAATCCCCGCCATTACTGGCGAGGCGGGTTGTTTATTCAATGGGACTCGTGGTTTTGCAGTGTTTTTGGATAGAACACAGCGAAGCGACCGAGCCCCACCGCAGGTGGTGGTGGACGATAACGGACTTGAACCGCTGACCCTCCGCACGTCAAGCGGATGCTCTACCAGCTGAGCTAATCGTCCATGCCTAAACTATATTATACAACATCGCCGGACAAATTGCAAGTGTTTTTTGCGAAAAAATAAATTTCTTGCGTGCGAGGCGCAAATGTGGTAGAATATAGTATGCAACATTATTTCACCAACAACGACAATCTGCCCAACGACCTACGCAGCTTCGCGTACTATTTCGGCGGGCACGCGCTGCAGTTTACATCAAACAGCAGCACGTTTTCGCATGGGCACGTGGACCCGCTCAGCCATCTGCTCATCAACACGATGCCTGCGCCGCAGGGCAATCTGCTTGACCTCGGCTGCGGCTGGGGCGCAATGGGCATTTCGCTGTGTAAAGCTTATGGGCTTTACACCACCCTCGCGGACATCAACCCCCGCGCGCTGCACTGCGCCGAGCTCAACTGCCGCCAGAACGACGTGGACTGCACCATCGTCCAGAGCGACTGCTTCGCCAACATCACCGGCACGTTTGACCTCATCGTGCTCAATCCGCCCATCCACGCCGGCAAAGACGTGATGTGGCGCATGTTCGACGGCGCAGCGGAGCACCTGAACCCCGGCGGGCGCTTTTACATCGTGGTGCTGGAAAAACACGGCGCGAAGTCCGCCATGCGCAAGCTCACGGAGAGCTTCGGCAACTGCGAGGTGCTACACAAAAAGAAAGGCGAGTACGTGCTGTCATGCAAGCGCTAGAAACACGCAGACTGATCCTGCGCAAGTGCGGCTTTCGCTACTACCGCGACACAACGCACGAATCGAAACAGCTAGACAAACCCATCGACGCAAAAGATTACATCATGACCAAAGAGGACTATGAGAACTACTTTTGTTCTTGATATGTAGGGCGTGTCTTCAAATCGTCAACATGGCTATCGTCAGCATGTAGGGGCGGCGGGTGCGCCGCCCGAAACCTTAATATTGCCATATTTTTATCCCCGGGTGGCGCGCCCGCCACCCCTACAGGTTGCGATTTTCTTCAAATTTGTCCAATTTGCGCATTTGAAGATACGCCCTAGGGGAGATGTCGCGCAGCGACAGAGGGGGTTCGCAAAAAACACACCAATACCATTGTCTAAAAGAGCCAAAAATTAAGCAGAAAGCCCCCGCTCCCTGCGTCGCGCAGGGTGAGGGAGGACAACAAACATGCAAAACCCTGCCGTAAAAAAAATCGCCCCGTTCATCCTGTTGAGCACCTCACTGATGTGGGGTTTTTCGTTCATCGCCCAGGTGGAGGGCTCGCGCGCCATGGGACCCATGACCTTCATGGGCGGGCGCTTTGTGCTGGCAGCGCTGGCGCTCATCCCGCTGATTTTCCTCTTCGAGCGCCGCCAAAAACTCCCCAACGAGCTCAAGCTCACCCTGCTGTACGGCTGCATCATGGGCGTGGTGGTGTTCATCGCGGGCAACCTGCAGCAAGCGGGCATCACCATGACGCAAGAGGCTGGCAAAGCGGCGTTCATCAACGGGCTTTACACCGTGCTCGTGCCGATTTTCGGCATCGTGCTGGGCAAAAAGCCCACGCTGTTCACCGCGTTGGGCGCAGCGTTTGCGATGGTCGGGCTCTATCTGCTGAGCATGGGCGACGGCTTCGGCGGCATCGAAACCGGCGATCTGCTCATGATGGCAGGCACGATTTTCTGGGCGATTCACATCATGAGCATCAGCGCGTTTTCGCCCAACGTGCAGCCGCTGCGCCTCACCTTCGTGCAGTTTGCCGTCACCGGACTATTGAGCACCATCGGCATGTTCATGTTCGAGCAACCGGAGGTCGCGCAGTTCAGCGCAGGGCTGTGGCCGCTGCTCTACGGCGGGCTGATCGCCTCCGCCGCGGCATACACGTTGCAGATGTTCTTCCAGCGCCACGTGGACGCATCCAAAGCCGCCATCATCTACTCCATGGAGTCGCTGTGGGCAGCCGTGGGCGGCTTCTTGCTGCTCGGCGAGGTCATGCAGCCGCGCGGCTACATCGGCGGCGCACTGATGATTTGCGCCATCATCCTCTCGCAAATGCAAACGAAGCGTTCTTTTTTGAAAAAAAGAACCAAAAAACTTTAGACCGCTTCGCGGGGGATTTTTAATGAATTGTGTAGGTGTTGCCAAAGGCTCCACCGCTTGCGGGGGAGCTGGCACGCCGTAAGGCGTGACTGAGGGGGCGGAATAAAAAATCACCAGCCCTGCAATCTTTGGCATGGGCTGGTTTTTCATCTATTATCATAATCGCCCACCGCGAAGCGGCACAGGTTTTTTGGGTCACTCTTCCAACTTCAGCACCGCCATGAACGCCTCTTGCGGCACTTCCACGCTGCCGAACTGGCGCATGCGTTTCTTGCCCTCTTTTTGCTTTTCGAGCAGCTTCTTCTTGCGGGTGATGTCGCCGCCGTAGCACTTGGCGAGCACGTCTTTGCGCATCGCACGGATGGTCTCACGCGCGATAACCTTCGCGCCAACCGCCACCTGCACGGGTATCTCAAACATCTGGCGCGGCACATGGTCTTTGAGTTTTTCAGCGATTTTGCGCGCGCGCGCCTGCGCCTTGTCCGCGTGGATGATGAACGACAGTGCGTCAATCACGTCACCGTTGAGCAGCACATCGAGCTTCTGCAGCTTGCTTTGGCGATACTCCAGCATCTCATAATCAAACGACGCATAGCCGCGCGTGCGGCTCTTCAAGCAGTCAAAAAAATCATAGATAATCTCGTTGAGCGGCAGTTCATAGTGAATGTCTACCCGCTCGGGCGTCACGTAAGTCATGTCGCGAAACACGCCGCGGCGCTCCTGGCACAAGTCCATGATCGCACCCACATACTCCGTCGGCGCATAGATGTGCGCGCTGGTGAAGGGCTCTTCGCTGCTGGCAATCTTCATCGGGTCGGGGTAGTGCGTGGGGTTGTCAATCTTCAGCTCCGTGCCATCAGTGAGCTTGAAGTGATAAATCACACTCGGCACCGTCGTCACCAAGTCCAGATTATACTCCCGCTCCAGCCGCTCTTGCACAATCTCCAAGTGCAGCAGACCCAAAAATCCACAGCGGAAACCAAAGCCCAGCGCGCTGGACGTTTCGGGCTCATAGTGCAGCGCCGCATCGTTGAGCTGCAGTTTTTCCAGAGACTCGCGCAGCGTCTCATACTCCGCGCCATCCGCAGGATACACCCCGCAATAGACCATCGGCTGCGCCTTGCGATAGCCGGGCAGCGGCTCGGCGGCAGGGTTTTCGGGCTTGGTGATGGTGTCGCCCACGTTGGCATCTTTCACCGTCTTAATCGACGCGGTGATGTAGCCCACTTCGCCCGCGCTAAGCACATCGCAGGGCTCCATTTTGGTCGCGCGCATGCGCCCCACTTCCACCACGGTGTATTCCGCGCCGGAGTTCATCAGCTTCATCATTTCGCCCGCGCGCAGCGTGCCCTCTTTCACCCGCACATACACAATCACGCCACGGTATTGGTCATACATGCTGTCAAAAATCAGCGCACGCAGCGGTGCATCATCTTCGCCCTGCGGCGGTGGAATCGTCTGCACAACGCTCTCCAACACATGCTCAATGTTCAGCCCTGTTTTGGCGCTCACGCGCGGCGCATTGCTGCAGTCCAGACCGATCACATCCTCCACCTGTGCCGCCACGCGGTCGGGTTCAGCAGCCGGCAGGTCGATTTTATTGATTACCGGCACAAGCTCCAAGTCATGGTCAAGCGCAAGGTAGGTGTTCGCCAAAGTCTGCGCCTCAATGCCTTGGCTTGCGTCCACAATCAGCAGCGCCCCCTCGCACGCCGCAAGCGACCGCGAGACCTCGTAGTTGAAGTCCACATGGCCGGGGGTGTCGATGAGATTGAGTTCGTAGGTTTCGCCATCCTGCGCAGCATAATACAGCGTCACGGCGTGCGCCTTGATGGTGATGCCGCGTTCGCGCTCAAGGTCCATGTTGTCCAGGATTTGCGCGCTCATGTCGCGCGTGGCAACGGTTTGGGTGGCCTCCAGCAGGCGGTCCGCCAGGGTGGACTTCCCATGGTCGATGTGCGCGATGATGCTGAAGTTGCGAATGCGGTGCTTGGGGGTGTTAGGCATCGGGATTCTCCTCGTGAGTGATTGTCGTGTGTTTTTTCTTAACTATAATCAGCGCCGCAAACAGCAGTGCCGCCATGGCATAAACCGGCGCGAGCTGGCGCAGCGCAGCGCGCAGCGGAAATGCCTGCGCAACACCAACGATATAAAAACGTTCATCGCCGATGAAAAAGCAGTGCCAAAAGTAAGTGATACCATTGCTTGCGCGAACGCGCATAGGAGCCAAAATCCTACAAACGCAATTCATATGCATTTCAGCAACTTCTTCAATGGTTTGCTCTTGCGCCGGAATGCGCAAGTTGGTATTGCTGTACGTCGCAATCAGATTGTAGTGCTGCGGCTGCTCGCCGTGCACTTCAAGCAGGGGCAGCGCCTGATAAAGCCTTGTGTGAAGAAGGATGCCGCTTTGGTGATTGTTCATGAGAAAAATGTGAACGGGATGCGCATAAATGCTGGCGTGAATCTCGGTATCGGCATGATGAGCATGTCCTTCCAACATCATAATGAGCCGTTGGATTCTGTCATCCAAGGCTTCGCGATGACGATTTGCGTGCGCATGCGTCACGCCTGCCAGCAGCACAACACTCACCGCAATCACCAAAACCACGGATAAGTAGCGCCGCAACACTTCCTTCATACCATCACCTCACAAGCTTGATAGCACCAGTATAACACATTTTGCGGGCGAAGTCAATGGTCGCGCCGCGCTGCAAAAAAATTCACAAGCTTTCCACAAAAAAAGCCTTGCATTTCTCGCGCGCATTCGTTATAATAGAAAAGAACAAAATTTAAACTATCGGAGGAACAATCACCATGGCAAACAAAGTCAAAGTTGGCATCATCGGCTGCGGCGGCATCGCCCACGGCAAACACATGCGCTTTCTTTCGCAAATCGACGAAGTAGAAATGGTCGCCTTTTGCGACATCGTGGAAGAAAAGGCCGAAAAAGCCTGCGACGCCTTCGGCACGATTGACGCCACTTTCTGCACCGACTACAAAGAACTGCTCAAAAACCCCGACATCGTTGCGGTTTATGTCCTCACCCCCAACTGGAACCACGCCGAAATCTCCATCGCTGCCATGGAAGCCGGCAAGCACGTCATGTGCGAAAAACCCATGGCCAAAACATACAAAGAAGCCAAGGCTATGCTCGACACCAGCCTGAGCACCGGCATGAAGCTCACCATCGGCTATCAACAACGCTGGCGTCCCGACAGCCTGTATCTGAAAGAAGTTGTCGAAAACGGCGAGCTCGGCGACATCTACTACGCCCGTGCCGTGGCGCTGCGCCGCCGTGCCGTGCCCACTTGGGGCGTGTTTTTGGATGAAGAAAAACAAGGCGGCGGTCCGCTCATCGACATCGGCACCCACGCCCTTGACCTCACCCTGTGGATGATGAACAACTACAAACCCAAAATGGTCGTCGGCACAAAATACCGCAAACTCGCCGACCAAACCCGCACCGCCAACGCCTGGGGCGACTGGGATCCCTCCATCTTCACCACCGAAGACAGCGCCTTTGGCTTCATCGTCATGGAAAACGGCGCAACCATCGTGCTGGAGAGCAGCTGGGCCATTAACATCGCCGACGCCAAAGAGGCCGTGTGCCTGCTCGCGGGCGACAAAGCCGGTGCAGACATGCTGCGCGGCGAAAACAAGCTGCGCATCAACAGCGTGAAGAACGGTCGCCAAACCGTGGAAGAGCCCAGCTTTGACGCAGGCGGCGTGGCCTTCTTTGACGGTAGCGGCAACGATTGCAGCGAGCTGGAAGCCCGCGCATTCATCAACGCCATCATCAACGACACCGAGCCCCCCACCCGTGCCGACCAAGCCATCGTGGTCACGCAAATCCTTGAGGCGATCTACGAAAGCAGCAAAACGGGGCAACCGGTGTATCTCTAAACAACATTCTTGTAGGGCGTGCCTTCAAACGCTCAACATGGCTATCGTCAGCATGTAGGGGCGGCGGGCGCGCCGCCCGAAACCTTACGTTACCATCTTTTTATCGCCCGGGTGGCGCGCCCGCCACCCCTACAGGTTGCAATTTTCTTCAAATTTTTCCAATTTGCACAGTTCAAGACACCCCGTAGGGGACGCACCTGCGCTGCTTTTGAAAACATCTTGCTGAAACAAACCCGCCCGATTGGTGCCTCCCCCTTGGGGGAGGTGGCACGCCGCAAGGTGTGACGGTGGGGGAAAGGAAACTTTCATGAAATTTTCCATCCAACTATATTCCCTGCGCGACATGATCAGCAGCGGCGATGACCTGCTTGCGCTGTTCCCCAAGCTCAAAGCCTTGGGCTTCGATGGCGTGGAGTTCGCGGGCTACTACGACCTGCCCGCCGAAACCATCCGCGCTGCACTTGACGACGCAGGCTTGGTCGCCACCGGCTGCCATGTGCCGCTGGAGCAATACGCGCCCGAAAACCTGCAAGCCACGCTTGATTTCCACAAGCAGCTGGGGCTCACGACCATCGGTCTCGGCGGCGCGCCCCACGGTGATCCCGAGGACTGCGCCGAAACCTGCGAGATTCTGTCCGCAGCCTATGCCGAAGCACAAAAGCATGGCATCACGGTCTACTACCACAACCACGCCACGGAGTTCATGCCGTTTGACGACGGCACGCTGCCCATGGATATGCTCAAGCAAGCCTGTGCCTTGGAGGTTGACACCTACTGGCTGCACATCGCCGACGTTGACGCAGCGCAATTCCTCGCCGAAAACGCCGCCCGCGTGTGCCATGTGCACATCAAAGACGGCGAAGGCATGACTCCCGCGGCACTCGGCGAGGGCGACTGCGACCTGCACGCCGTGGTGCGCGCCACCAAGGCGCTCGGGCTTGAGTGGCTCACCTTGGAGGACGAAACCCGCCACCAAGGCATCGACAGCGTGACCCGCGGCATGCTATGGCTAAAGGAGAATGTGTAGGGGCGAACTGTGTTCGCCCGTCCGTCACATCACAATTTTCTGCGGGCGAACACAGTTCGCCCCTACTCACTAGGAGGAACTCACATGAAACTTGGCGTATTCACCTGCCTGCTCAGCAACCTGCCCCTCGCGCAGGCACTGGACTACTTCAAATCGCTCGGCATTGAGATGATCGAGCTCGGCTGCGGCGCATACCCCGGCAACGCCCACGCCAACCCCAAAGAATTGCTCGCCGACCCCGCAAAGCTCGCGGCATTCAAGCAAACCATCGCCAACAGCGGTCTGGAAATCAGCGCGCTAAGCTGCCACGCCAACCCGCTGCACCCCAACGAAGACATCGCCGCCGCCTTTGATGCCGACATGCGCGACACCGTGCTGCTGGCCGAAGCACTCGGCGTGCGCAACATCAACACCTTCAGCGGCTGCCCCGGCGATCACGACGGCGCGAAGTACCCCAACTGGGTCACCTGCCCTTGGCCGAACGACTTCGGCGAAATCCTTGACTGGCAGTGGAACGAAAAACTCATCCCCTACTGGAAAAACTTCGTGGCCTTCGCGAAATCGCACGGCGTAGACAAAATCGGTCTGGAGTTGCACCCCGGCTTCATGGTCTACAACACCGAACCCCTCCTGCGCCTGCGCGCTGCCGTGGGACCCGAAATCGGCGCGAACTTCGACCCCAGCCACCTCATCTGGCAAGGCATGGATCCCATCGCCTGCATCCGCGCCATGGGCGATGCCATCTTCCACGTGCACGCCAAAGACACCAAGATCGACAAATACAACACCGCCATTAACGGCGTGCTGGACAACAAACCCTACGGCGACGAGCTCAATCGCAGCTGGATTTTCCGCTCCGTGGGCTATGGCAACGACGCGAATTACTGGAAAGATATCGTCAGCAACCTGCGCATGGTCGGCTATGACTACGCCATGTCCATCGAGCACGAAGACAGCCTCATGAGCCAAAACGAAGGTCTCCGCAAAGCCGTCGCCCTGCTCAAAGACGTGCTCATCACCGAAGCCACCGGCGACATGTGGTGGGTGTAGCTCGACCCCCACCGACGCTTCGCGCCACCTCCCCCAAGGGGGAGGCATCGAGCATCTGCGCTGATTTAGCTCAGTGCTTTATCAACTTGAGTAAGAACTCACAAAAATAAACCCGCCTACTTTGATGCCTCCCCCTTGGGGGAGGTGGCGCGAATGCGCCGGTGGGGGTTCACCAGGAGAAAAAAATATGCAAAAACAATTCGGCGTGGGCGTCATCGGCTTTGGCGGCATGGGCAGCTGGCACGCAAAAACCGTCGCCCTGCACCTGCCCGAGTGCTACAACCTCATCGGCAGCTTTGACATTGACGCAGACCGCCAAGAAGCCGCCGACGACAGCGGTATCACCGCATTCGAGAGCCGCGAAGCGCTGCTTGCCTGCGCGGACATCGACCTCGTTGTGGTCGCCACGCCCAACGACGTGCACAAGGACATCTGCATCGATGCCCTGCAGCACGGCAAACACGTCATCTGCGAAAAACCCGTCACCCTTTCTCTGGCCGACTACGTGGACATCCAAGCCGTGGCAGAGGAAAAAGGGCTGCTGTTCACCGTCCACCAAAACCGCCGCTGGGATCCCGACTACCTCGCCATCAAAGAGCTGCTCGACTGCAACAAAATGGGTCCGTGCTACAACATCGAGTCCCGCGTGCACGGCAGCCGTGGCATCCCCGGCGACTGGCGCAACCTCAAGCAGCACGGCGGCGGCATGGTCTACGACTGGGGCATCCATCTGCTTGACCAAATGCTGGTGATGATGGGCGACCGTCGCTGCCTGAACCTCTACGCCCAGCTGTTTTACGTCACCAACGAGGAGTGCGACGACGGCTTCCGCGTCATCTGCAACTTCGAGGGCGGCACCAGCTTTTTGGTCGAAATCGCCACCAACAACTTCGTCAACCTGCCCCTGTGGTACGTCAACAGCGAAAACGGCACGGCGGTCATCCACGACTGGGACATGACCGGCGAGGTCGTCATCGTGCAGGACTGGGAGAAGCACGATGCTCAGCCCATCCAAGCCGGCATGGGCATCACCAAAACCATGGCGCCGCGCACGCCCGACACCATCAAGCACCACCCCCTGCCCGAGCACACGCAGGACTGGGAGGCCTACTACGCCAACATCTACGACGTGCTCGCCAACGGCGCGCAGCCTGTTGTCACACACGCCCAACAGCGCCGCCTGCTGCGCCTGGTCGAGCTCATCTTCGAGTCCGCCGAGAAAAACGCCGTGCTGGCTTGGGAGTGACACATGAAGATACTCGTGTTAAACGGTCCAAACCTAAACATGCTCGGTCTGCGCGAGCCGGGCATCTACGGCTCACAAACCTACGATGACCTCGTTGCCTTCGTGCAGCAAAGCGCGCAAGCGCTCGGCATGCAGGTGGACATTCGCCAAAGCAACCACGAAGGCGAACTGGTCACATGCATTCAACAAGCGCGCGGCACGGCGGATGCCATCGTCATCAACCCCGCAGCCTACACCCACACCAGCGTGGCCATTTTGGATGCCCTGCTGGCGGTCAATCTCCCCGCCGTGGAGGTGCATTTAAGCGACGTTCACTCCCGCGAGGACTTCCGCCGCATGTCCTACTGCGCCCGTGCTTGTCAGCACGTCATCGCCGGGCAAGGCTTTGACGGCTACCGCACCGCAATGGCATGGCTAAAAAAAAACCGCCCCGAATAAGGGCGGTTTTTTCTTGTTACATGCCTGTTTCGTGGGGTGGGTGTGGAGGGGTGGCACCGCAGTGCCGGGGTGGTCTACTGAATCATTCCCCTCGCATCCCCAGCCAGATAAAACGACCCACAAATCAGCGTCGGCGAATGCCCCAGCGCCTCCTCCAGCGAGCCCGCGGGCTGCACATCGTCATAGCCCAACGCACGCGCCTGCGCCGCCAGCTCATCGGCAGAAATCGCACGCGGATTCTCCGGCTGCACGGTGATGAGTCGCCCAATGTGCGGCCGCAGCAGCTGCAGATACGCCGCCACGTCCTTGTCGGCCATCATGCCACAAACGGCGGTCACTCGCTGCCCGGGCAGGTGCTGCGCAAGGGCATTGGCAAGCGCCGTGGCACAGTCGGGATTATGCCCACCGTCCAGAATCACCAGCGGTTCGGCGCTCAAAATCTCCATCCGTGCGGGAATCCGCGCCGCCGCAATGCCCGCCGCAATCGCCTCATCGGGCAACCCAATTTGCCTTGCGGTAACCACCGCCGTCAGCGCATTGCGACACATATGCTCGCCCAGCAGCGGCACATGCACATCCAATCCCGCCAGTTTTGCACGGCTGCCGGTGATCGCACTCTGCACAATTTCGCAGTCGCTCATGCGCGCTTCGGTCAGCGTGCAGCCGCGCTCCTGCGCAATCCTGCGGATGACCACCAGCGCTTCTTCACCTTGCTCACAAGTGGTGACCACCGGGCTCGTGGGCTTGATAATCCCGCACTTTTCGCCCGCAATCAGTGTGAGCGTGTCGCCCAGCACATCCATGTGGTCATAGGCAATTTTGGTGATCACGCTCACCCACGGCGGCGCAATCACGTTCGTCGCATCCAGCCGTCCGCCCAAGCCGACCTCCAGCACCACCACATCGCATTGTTGCTCGGCGAACCAAGCAAACCCAAGCGCCGTGATAAACTCAAACTCGGTAATCGGGTCATCCATGGTTTCCGCAAGTGCTTTGGCGCGCGCCGTCAAGCGAGCAAGGTCATCGTGAGCTATCATCTCACCATTCACTTGCATTCTTTCGCGAAAATCAATCACATACGGCGAGGTATACAGCCCGGTTTTCATGCCCGCCGCGCGGCAGATTTCCGCCAGCATCGTGCAAGTTGAGCCCTTGCCGTTCGTGCCCGCCACATGGATAATGCGCAGCTTGTCCTGCGGGTTGCCCAACAGCTCGCACAATGCACGCACTCGCCCAAGCCCCGGCTTAATGCCGAAGCGTGTGAGCGAGTGAATATAAGTTAATGCTTGGTCATAGGTCATGTTAGCGCGCCGGCCCCGTCACAGGCGCGGGGAAGTTCACGCCATGGGTTTCCACGGTGATGCTTTGAATCACTTGCGGGGTCACCGGGCGATCGCCGGGTTCGGTGGGCGTTGCCGCAATGGCATTCACCACATCCATGCCGCTGGTGACCAAGCCAAATGCCGTGTGCACACCATTGAGCCACGGTGCTTGCCCATGCATGATGAAGAACTGGCTGCCGCCGGTGTTCGGTCCGGCATGCGCCATCGAAAGCACGCCGGGCGCATGGGGGATGTTGTTTTCGGTTTCGCAGGCAATGGTGTAGCCCGGTCCGCCAAAGCCCATGCCTTGCGGGCAGCCGCCTTGGATCATGAATCCAGGAATCACGCGGTGGAAAACCACACCGTCATAAAATCCCTGGCTGGCCAAGTGGATGAAGTTCAGCACGGTGTTCGGGGTCGTGCGGGGATAAAGTTCCACGACGATTTGGCCGCCGTCGGCCATGGTGATGGTTGCGATCGGGTTGGGTGCGTTGTCAGGCATAGTCCAGACTCCTTCTTCGTTGTTGCCGCATGCCATCATCGGTGCGAACACCAGCACGCAAGCTAAAATGGTTAGTCCAATGCGCAGTTTCATGGGGGAATACCTCCATCAATAGTATGAGCTTCCATTATACACCATTCCACCACAAAAGTCAAGCCCGATGTATTTTTTCATCAAACTCAAAGCTGTTGCCGCGAAGCGACGAAAAACTCCCTCTTGACAGCGCTCCATTACTGTGGTATAATGTCCCCATCCTGCCCCGAACCCCAGCATTACCGCCCCTCGTGTCACTAGCGAGTAACTAGTTCAATTGCGTGCTTGAGTTCATCAATGGTCTTGTGGGTGTAGACGCGCTCGCCGACATCCTTGGATTTATGCCCCATCATGAGGTCAATGCAGCGCTTGTTTGCACCAGCTGAATCCAGCCGCGAGCGGAACGTGTGGCGGCAATCGTGGGGCGTGTGGTTCATGTTAGCAGTCTTCATGATGTCGCTCCAAAACATGCGGTAAGCCGTATCACTACATTTTTTGCCTTGGTTTGAAAACAGATAATCACCATCATCAACAAGCCTGTGTTCCACAATTGCGCGAATTTTCGAGTGAATGGGCACGATGCGGTCTTTGCCGGATTTCGTCTTTGTGCCGCCGGTGATTGTGCCGTCAATTAGATCGACGGAATCTTTCCGCAAGTCCAGCATTTCGGAAATACGAAAGCCGGTGTAGAGCAAAAACAGCACGGAATCCACCCAAGGCACGGCTTGCATTGGCCAAATTTCCTGCACCTCATCTTCCGAAAACGGGCTTTTGCTGGTTTCGGGGATGGGCGCGGATTGCAGCAGGCTGGCGTAGTTCCGCGTGGTCACATCAAGCTCCAACGCAAACTTGTCCAAGTGATTCCACAGTGCCTTGATCGCGCCCTGCGTGGAGTAGCCGTAGCCGCAATGGTCGATGGTGTCTTGCATGTGGTAAGCCTTGATTTCGCTGTATTTCTGCGTCTGCAACGCCCTACAATGCCGATAGACAGAGCGCAAATTGCTCAAGCTGGATTTGCCAAGTTTGGGCGCTTTTCGTTCAAGCCAAAGCTCGAAAAGTTCACCCAGCGTCATGCCTGCCTTGTTCACATCCCACGGGTCTTTGTTGAACTGCGCGAGTAAAATCATGCCCTCCTCTCGGGTCGCCACATAGTCCAGGGTTTGGTAGATGGGGTGGCCTTTTTCGTTGAAGCCCACAGTTTTGCGCACATGAAACGGTCGCCTGCGATTGCCTGACAGCTTCACCACGCTGCCATATCCGTTTGGATTTCTCATTCTCTTAAAACCTCCAGTTGTTGTTCTGTCAGTTTCAAAAGCTGACATAATTATAGCGCGCTTTCGGGCAAAGCGCAAGCATTATTTTCACTCGCCGATATAATCCGCGAGCAGCTTCGGACTGATGTGGTAATCGTAAGCATTGCCCGACACTTTGGTGGCGAACCCGAACGGCGCAGCGCCATTTTGCAACGCCACGCGCACAAATTGTTGCGACTTACCCAGCCGCCGCGCAGCTTCCTCAATGGAGATTTTCTGATGGCAAACAGCAACCGGCAAATCATCCGCAGGCACGCGCATGTTGACGGTCAAGCGAGTGGCTGTCACGCCGAGCGCTGCTGCAATTTGCGCAATGCGCTTGCTATGCGGCATGTTCACGCCCGATAAATACTGGCTGATAGATGACTTGCCGATACCTGTCAAGCTGTGTAAATCCGTCTGATTAAGATTTTGTTCTTCCATCACGATTTTCAAATTCCTTGCGAAACTCATGGCGTTCCCTTTCCATCTTTGCTGAAAATATCATAATCAAACCCCCGCCCTTGCTGACAGAACTCGCATTGTTCTGCGCCATCTTGCCAGCCGTGTTTCACCACCGCAAGCCCGCTGCGCTCAAAGTCTGACTTGCACCGCGGGCACAGGGTAAGCGTCCATACTTTATCTTTCATGCGACCGCCTCCAAGCCGATGCTGATGGTTAGGGCGCGGTCAATCAAAGCCTGTTCATCCGCACCAACCCGTCCCACAAACTCACCCAACCTTGATTTATCTAGGGTGCGGATTTGCTCGGCCAGCACGAGTGAATCGGCTTCCAGCCCGCAGGCTTGCGAGATAACCACATGCGTGGGCAGTTTGATTTTCTTGATGGTGGTGGTGAGCGGCACGATTATCACCGTTGAGCTGTGTGCGTTGCCGACATCGTTTTGCACGACCACGCATGGGCGCAGGCCATCTTGTTCTGACCCAATCACAGGGTTGAGATCAGCGTAGTAGATTTCTCCGCGTTTTACGTGTTTCATTTTCTTGTCCTCGTTGTTAAAATAAGTTTGGCGACAGACTCGAAAGTCCGCCGCCATGTTCTGTGCCTCTACTTATATAAGGAATTTTTCGGGCTATCTATAAGTCTTTTTTCAAAAATATTTTTTATTCCCTGAAAATCCCTCTTAATTTTTTGAGCACCCGCCGTGCCCGATAGTAAACTGCTGGTTGTGAAACTCCCATTTCACGACTAAGCCGCGACTGAGATTTTCCCGCAAAGTAAAGCTCGCCAACCAGCCATTGTTCACTTTCGCCGAGCTGTGCGATGGCCGCATAAAGTTGCTCAGTCTGCCATTGTTGAAAGACTTGCTGCTCCACGGGGCTGCATATTCTGCCGCTGTGAATTTGCTCATCGCTGGGCAATTCGGGCAGCTTGCCGTTGGCTCGGTCTTTGCGTTCGACATAACGTTCGTGCTCGGCCATGGCGATGTAGGTGGTGTAAACTTCTCGGCTCACCGCAACTGCCTGGCCGTTGACATAGATATAGTATTCTTTCACTTTTAACCTCCGTTGTTTTGATTTTTCTAGCGAATCAAAACGCAGAGGCGGCGCGCGGGGCTGGTAGGAAATAAAAAAGCGCAGATGTCCACATTGGACAGCTGCGCTTTTGCTTATGCGTTCGAGTATATCGGGTGGATGGCGCATTTTCCATTACATCGCTTCAACAAAAATAACCCCCAACACCACTTTGTCGAACTAAAGCGAAAGATGTCCTTGCAATGACAGTTATTGCGAATTAGCCTATTTGCAAAACACGAAAAAGAGAACCTTATTTTTCCACACAAGCGCATTTCATTTGACTAAGTTCGGCAATCTTATTTCTTCATTAAAAATTCCTTACCGAGTAAGTCCGTTATTAAACTTTTATATAGACAAAGATCTTATTTTCCTGCATAATAAAAGTTCACCAAAATTCTAAAGGAGAAAAAGATGAAAACCACGGATGTAAAAACATGCGTCAGGGATTATCTAAAACACTGCAACCATCAGAAGCAACTGAACAACAAAACCCTCAAGGCCTATGAAATAGACCTAAGGCAATACCTGTCTTATGTGGGCAACAAAAATGAGCCACTTAGTCGGCTATGTTTACTGGATTATATCGCGCACCTACACGAAACCTTTCAACCCAAAACAGCCAAGCGAAAAATCGCTTGCTTAAAAGCGTTTTGCGCTTGGCTTGAATATGAAGAATTACTTATTGAAAATCCGTTTCAAAAAATCCAAACAAAGTTCCGCGAACCATTTCATCTGCCGAGAACCATCCCAATTGAGCAAATTCAGTTATTGCTCAATGCGGTTTACACGGAGAGGACGCGTGCACGCACACAATATCAGCGTATGGTGCTGTTGCGGGACGCTGCGGTGTTAGAGCTGCTATTTGCCACAGGCGTGCGCGTTTCGGAGCTCTGCTCACTACGCTTGGAAAATGTGAATTTAGCTGAGGGTTTTATCAAAATCTATGGCAAAGGCGCAAAAGAACGGCTCATTCAAATTGGCAATGCTGATGTTTTGGCAGCATTGCAAGTTTATCGCAATGCATATGCGGAACAAATTAAACAACAAGGCTGGTTTTTTATCAACCGGCTGGGTGGTTGTTTGTCCGAGGAATCGGTGCGCGGCATAATCCGAAAGCATGCCGATGCTTGCGGGCTGATATTACATATCACGCCGCACATGTTTCGGCACTCCTTTGCCACACTCTTGCTGGAAGAGGATGTGGATATTCGTTATATCCAAAAGATGTTGGGTCACAGTTCCATCGTTACAACGCAGATTTACACACATGTGACGGCAAAGAAGCAAAAAGACATCTTAACCACCAAACATCCTCGGAATCGGCTCATCATCAACCCCCGATAATATAAGATTATCCGGGGATTAAGATAAAGTTGATTAATATGGAGGATAAAAATATTGCTCATAATTTCATTGTACGAAGACTCCGATTATACAGCTGTTATTTCTTTTTTAACTAGAGCATTTAAACAGGACGCACGCCCTTTTTCAATACACGGGAAAGAACGCGATTTAGCTGATATACGCGCAAATTATATGCGAGAAGGTTGTTTTTGGTGTTTGAAAGACGACAATAGCAATATCTACGGCACGATTGCGCTTTGCAAGCTAAGTGATTGTTGGGAAATACGGCGCATGTTCATTGAAAGAAAATTTCAAAAGAAAGGTTATGGCAAGTTATTGCTTGAAGCTGCTCTACGATATGCAGTTCTCCATAACATTAACATAATAAAGGCTGCTACGCTGGAGCGCGGCAAAGCGGCACAAGCGATATTCACAAAAGCTGGATTTCTGCCAACATCCCGATACAATAACAGTAGTGCAGACGTGTTTTTCAAGTTAGAAATAACACTAGAGTATCGTTACAATTTTTTATTAAAAAGATTAGCAAATCAGTTTAGCAACACATTAATATTAAATCCAACTGAAAATTTGCCAACGAGGAATCCATCTATTGAAACTAATTTTTTTGATGGATTATACGTTAGTGAATATCCTAGGAGTAAAAACGATAAAATAATTTTTGCAGGTAGAAATGACTATATTGAGTTTTTTGACGTTATAAAGAGAGAATGGGCAGCCGCATTAGGTGCGTTTGAGGTGGATTTAAAGACTTTATCAGGCTTGCACGCACATACAATTTTGTTTATGTGTTTGCTACAAGCTGGAGATACAGTTATGCTTTTGCCGGAAGTTTGTGGTGGGCATTTTTCTACGGAAACTATCTTGAAGAATTTAGGTGCTAAAGTTATTCACATGCAGCCCGACTTCAACTGTATGAAGGTTGACAGAGTTGAAACAGAAAAGCTAATCTGCGAACATAAGCCACGTTATATCTTTGTAGACCGTAGTGAAGGGCTGATATATGAAGATTTCTCGTGGTTATCCCGCTTTGATAAGAGTTGTAAAATTTTTGATGCCTCACAGTATCTAAGCCAAATTCTTGTTGAGAAGTATGAAAACCCTTTTGACATGGGATTTGATATCGTCATATCTACTCTGCATAAAAATTTTCCTGGGCCTCAAAAAGGTTTGATTTGCACTGCAAAAAATAGCATTGAGTGGAAAATGTATCAAGACAACGCGAAGACATACATTTCTAATACGCATCCGGGCCATATAGCGACCAGTATCCTACCAATACTAAACAGAAAAAAACTTCTGCAATATATCAAGGAAAACGAGACATGCAATCGATTGCTTGAGCAGCGATTGACAATGTGCGGCGTGCCCGTTATTCAATCTTCGGAGGATAGGCCGAAAACTTTACATACTTGGATTATGTGTGAAACCCAAGAAAAAAATTACGAATATTATTTAAAACTTGAACAACTTGGCTTGCTAACAAATTATCGTTTGTTACCCTACAATCTTGGTCATGGTCTGCGCATTGGATTTGGCGCAGCGGTACGTTCTGGTTTTTGCTCTAGGCATGTGCCAGCATTAGCAGATATTATGGCTGAAGCATACCACAGTAAAGTTACATCTACATTGCAGAAAAAGGCTTCAAAGTTAATTAAAAGAGTTAAGATGACTATTGTAGAACCATTGGATAAGATTTAATTCGCCAGAGCAAAAACATCTTAGTTAATTGTTCTTTTTGATACTTATTCGTAATCTCTTTCCATATTCTATATTCTCTCTTATACTCGGGAAACTTCATCACGATATGCTCCATGCGCTTTAATGGAGCGTCATATTCAGATGTTGCATATAAAACATATAAACATCTTAAAAAATCGACACGAAACACGCCAAAGACATTATCGTACTCTTTATAGATTTTTTCAGCATTGTATAAATGCCCTAAGAGTTCTTTCTCCAGCTCATCCGATATTACCGTCCCGCTTAGACTTTTGAAATTGCAATTGCTAATTATTTTGAATTTTGCCAAAAGCGTTTCACAATATGCCTCATGCACTGCCACATCATTCGCTTGCGAGTGAACTAGAAATTGTTCCACTGTTTTGATGATTTGTTCTGTGTCTGCATCTGCCATCATCATTCGTAAGTCTGATTGTTTTACAAGCAGCGTTCTTCTTGACTTCTCATCACTGTGCTCTGACCGGGCGGCATTATTATAATATTCGTCAGCCTCATTAACTAATTGCTCTAATCCTTGACTTCGCTCAATGGCATCATACTCTGGTATAACTAGATAATGCAGCCTGTTTGCTTTTATGCATAGATTAAAATAATAGCTGTACATAGAGCTGCTACGTTCTTGAAGACAACGAATAAAACCTTCTGTTACCGCTTCAGGCAAATCTTCACCAAGTAAATAGTAGCAACGAAATAAGTCAGTGTAGCATCGTTTTAAAGTTTCATGATAAAGATGATTATCTTGTGGAGCTTTTTCCAACTCGACAGCGGTTTTTCTTAATGTTTGAACATCAAATTTTCCTTTTTCGATTGAGATATGTAAGTCCCAATACTTTGAATACACCTCGAAACCAGGCGTTTCACGAAGCAATCGAAGAAAGGATTCGATTTTTTTCTTAACTGAGTTTGAATTGCTTCCGTGGATACTTTCTATGATGTGAATCATAGCCTCCATTTTTTTGCTTGCATCAAGACCGTCCAAATAGCTTTGATAGAAATTGAAAGCTTTTTGATGCTCGCCCATGAAAAAACTTAGCACCCCATACTCATAACAAAAAACTACTTCTTTTTCTATTGACGTAAGAATAGCTCCGGAAAGAGATTGATACAGTTTTTTGTAGCGCCCATGTTTAATTGCACTGTTAAATAACGAAAACCTTTGCTCTTGCGGAATATGTGCGATCGCATCGGCACTATTTTGTATAAAGCAAAGCCAACGTCCTTCCTCATTGAAGTAAGTCCCGTCTACGCATTGCTGGAGCATTTCGCAATAGCTTCGATAATTATTGAATTCGTATGGTATGCATTCTAAAGCCTTTAAATCGGTGCAATAGATATAGTTTTTATTGAACGGAAACAGTGCGAATGGTCCCGTTTCCCTTAATCTTTTTAATAAGAGCTTAACTTCCCTTTTTTTGCGTTTTGTTATTTGGGTTATCAAGCTAATGGTCACATACTTTTGAGTATAGATTGAGAAATATATTGCAAAAAAAATATATTTCTCGTGCTCATCCAAAGCATCCAAATACTGAAAGAATTTCTTGTCAAATTCATACTCAAGAATGTTAGAATTAAAGTCATATCGTTTAGCGTTTTCTAATATATCGCGTGCAACAAGACTTCCGCCTTTTTCACTGTCCTCAATCAAGATAAATATGTTTTTCTCAGATAAAAAAAGTTCTTTGTTAAGTTCTAAGAAACGCGCTCCTAGGCATTCGATATGATCCAAAACAACAATACAATTTTGAAACTGTCGAATGCGATCGCATTCAGAATCAAACAATGCTAAAACGGCCGCTCTATCAATTGAGCAGTCAATCAGCGTAACATTTTTAACTTGAGCAATGTTTTTCCCCGCATTTAGAAATATGCCCTGTAATGCAAAAAAAGAGGCTGTAGTCTTTCCGCGGTCTGGAAAACCATATATATGCACCAATGAACCGAATTTTTCAGCGTTAATACCTTCGCACACTGTTCGTTGAAATGCACTGCAAGCAGGTCTAACTAACATAGGCTTGCTTTTGCGTCTTTTATATTTTATGTAACGAACTATTCTGCAACCAATGGTCAAGTTGCCACGCAATAATTTTATGAAATCTGATAAAGAAATGACGCTAAATAGTGCCGCTAGCGCAAAACCGAAAGGCAACGCCATATATCGCGAAGTACTATAAAAAAAGACACTTAGCAAAAAGACACTTATCGTTAAAACACCTATCATTCCCGATAAGATATGCGCTATTATTCTCTCTTTCTTCCCCATGAAATAGAGTTTATCTAATATCATGAAGTCTCTCTTTTCTATAAGCAAAATAATCCCCGGATAATCTTATATTATCGGGGGTTGATGATGAGCCGATTCCGAGGATGTTTGGTGGTTAAGATGTCTTTTTGCTTCTTTGCCGTCACATG
>Ga0209755_10001074_pt1 | contig 45356 bp, 36 predicted proteins | sample TergutCo191P1_FD_187301 | JGI IMG/M metagenome (GOLD analysis project Ga0209755, IMG submission 187301) | Cornitermes sp. P1 segment gut microbial communities from Petit-Saut dam, French Guiana - Co191P1 (SPAdes) (version 2) | ecosystem: Host-associated > Arthropoda: Insects > Digestive system... | reverse complement strand
GAAATTGGCGTGCCTTTAAAGCAGGGCTACAATGGCGATTTGACTTCTGCACAAAACGGCTCTGTTGGTGGATACATGGTTAAAAAAATGATCGAAGCCCAAGAGCGTCAGATGGCTGGTCAAACTAGTCAGGTGAAATAGTTTTTTGATGATGAGATTTTGTGAAATAGGCAAGGTGCGGTTTTTTGGCCGCCCTTGCTTATTTTTTGTTTACTTTTTTGGTTTGGTGTGGTAGAATATAGGGGTAGTGAAATATTGTATGGATGGAGGGACATCCCATGGGCAATTTTGATGAAATTAAGGCGCGGCTGCGTAAGGCCCTGGAGGGCTGTGGTGTGGATTATGCGGAGATTCGGCTGGAGGATAGCCGGGATTGTGTGATTCAGTATCAGGGCACTGCGCTGGAGCAGGTTCGTACTGGGAATCTGTATGGAGGCAATGTTCGCGCGCTTTTTAAGGGCGGCTGGGGCGTTGCTAATTTTAACTCGCTCGATGATATCGAGGCGAATGTGGCCCTGGCATGCGAGCAAGCAAAGGCTGCTGGCGAGGTGGTAAATGAGGAGAGTATGCTGGCGGCGGTGCCTGTTGTTGAGAATGATGTTTGCCCGCAATGGACGCTCCACCCCGAGGCCGTTACTCTGGATGAAAAAATCCGCATTTTGGGCAATTATCATCAGTTGGTTTTGAGCCATGATAATATCCCCGCGGCTACGGTGCATTATCAGGAACGCTGCACAACCCTGATTTTTGTTAATAGCGAGGGTACGGCTATCCGTCAGGAAAAGCTGGATTTTGCCGGCTCGATTTCCGCAAATGGGCGCAAAGGTGATATTTCTGTTTCCCAAAATGTGGGGATTGGCTCGTCTATTGGCATCCATAAATTGCTGGGGCTGGATGATAAAATCCGCGAAATGTGCGAGCGTACCCAAAAACTGCTGGATGCGCCGTCTATAAAGGCTGGCGTTTATACGGTTATATGCGACCCGGCGCAAACTGGGCTTTTTGTGCATGAGGCATTTGGGCATTTGTCCGAGGCCGATGATTTGGCGAAAAATCCCGGATTTTTGGAGCAAATGTATCTGGGGCGCGAGTTGGGCAAGCCGATTTTGACCATTTATGATACCGGGGATGCCATGCATAACCGGGGCGGCCTGATTTATGATGATGAGGGCGTGGCCTGCCGCCGTGCGGATTTGGTAAAAAATGGAAAGCTCGTTGGGCGGCTACATAATCGCTGGTCTGCCGCGAAATTGGGCGAGGAAATCACCGGCTCTGCCCGGGCGCTGACCTATATTTTCCCGCCGATTACCCGCATGAGAAATACCTGCATCGAAAAAGGCGAAAGCACTTTTGAGGAAATGGTGGCGGGGACGGAGCTGGGGGTTTATGCCGTTGGCTCTGCGGGCGGCCAGACAAATGGCGAAATGTTTAATTTCGGCGCATCCTGGGGGCAAATGATTAGAAATGGCAAACTGGCCGAGCTTGTTCGGGATGTGAAATTGCAGGGCAATGTTTTTGACACCATGGCAAATATCGATATGATAGGCAATGACGCCGTGGGGCGCAATGGCCCCGGAGGCTGCGGCAAAGGGGCGCAAAGCCCGCTGCCAACCAGCGGCGATTGCCCGCATATCCGTATTCAAAATGTAATTGTGGGAGGTGTCAAATAATGGCAGATTTGAAAAATGCGATTCCTGCCGGGGCGGACTATGAATTGCGCACCGAGCGGACGAAAAGCAATACCGCATCCTTTGATGGCAACAAATTCGAGCGCATCAATAGCACCGATAATATGCAGCAGACTATCCGGGTTTTGCATAATGGCAAAATCAGCACTGCGGGCGGCTCAAAGCCCGGCTCGGCGGCGGATTTGGCGGCGCAGGCGGCGGCTATGGCAAAATACGGCTCGCCCCATGATGTGGCTTTTGTTGGCAAAACCGATATTGCGGCGATGAATTTGGTGGATAATCGCAAAATGTCTAGCAAAGAAATGATTGATTTGCTGGGCGGTTTGGTTGAGGAGCTGCGCAAATTAGACCCGAAAATCGTGGTTGGGGCTAGTTTGTCCTCGACGATTGTGGAAACGGCCATGAAAACCGGAAGTGGTTTTGATGCCGGCTATGAAAAATCCTTTTGGGGGATTTCGGCGTCGGTTGAGCTAATGCAGGGCGAGGATTTGCTGGCGATTTATGAAAGCAAACGCACCCTAGGGCCTGATTTTGACCTAAAAAAACTGATTGCCGATATTACCGAAAAGCTGGAGCATTCCCGCAAGGTAGTGCCTTTTGAGGCGGGCGCATATCCGGTGATTTTCACCCCCGGTGAGGTGATTTATATTTGCAATCCGGTGCTGGCGAGCCTAAATGGCACGGCGGTTTATCGCAAGGTTTCCCCATGGAGCGAAAAGCTGGGCGAGCAGCTGCTCGACCCGCGTTTTTCCCTGATTGACGATGCCACAATCGATAAAGATGTTGGCTCAAAGCCATTTGATTTGGAGGGGACGCCCACCCAGCGGCTGGCTATTGTGGAAAACGGCGCGGCCAAAAACCTGTATCTAAACCGCAAAGTCGCCCAGCAACTGGGCAAAGAATCCACGGGCAATGCAGGACCAATGGGCCCGACTACCAATTATATCCAGCTGGCCCCCGGCTCAAAAACCGCCGCCGAGCTGATAAAATCCATCGACAAAGGCCTGATTATCGACGGCTCGATGGGCGCATGGAGCGGCAATCCCTATAGCGGCATTGTCACCGGCACTATCTCGCAGGGGCTAAAGGTCGAGGGCGGCAAAATCGTCGGGCGCGTAAAGGATTGTATGTTTACTGTCAATGCTTTTGAGCATCTGAAAAACCACCTAGTAGACCTATCCAGCGACCGCGAGCTAATCTATGGCTCTGCCATGCTGCCCCATTTGATGCTAAATGAGGTTGTTATTTCCACAAAATAGTTTGTCGCAGGCGGGGCGGGCAATATTCCGCCCCGCCGTTTGATTCACAAGGGGGGGTTGTAGATGAAAGAAAATTATGATTTTAACAATATGAAAAGAGTTCCGAATAAAATTGCGCAGCGTTTGGGCGATAAGGCAAAGCCGGCTCTTGTGGATATTAGAAATGCTACAAGGGAAGAATTGGATGTGTTAGAAAAGAAATTAGAGCGGTTACATCCTGATGATAGGCGGTTTTATGAGGAGTGCTGCGAGAAAAAATATAGCGCGGTGCAGGAAAATTGAGTGGAGGATAAAATTATTATGAAACGTGCATTTGTAAATGGAAAATTTTTCCTGGGTGGGGATGATTTTGCCCGGGGTGTTTTGGTGGAAAATGAGGTTTTTACACATATAGGGGATGATGAGCATATTCTCGCGGTTTGTGGGGATTGTGAGGTTGTTGATTTGGGCGGGCGGGTGGTTTTGCCTGGGTTTAATGATAGCCATATGCATTTGTTTAATGTGGGGGCGATGCGGCAGAGCTGGAATATTTTGGATGCGGATTCTATTTCTGGGATAATTGCCAGCGGCAAAGAATATATCGCGAACCGCGCAATTGCGCCCGGCAAGGGGGTTTTTGGGCGGGGATGGAATCAGGATTATTTTACGGATGAGGCGCGGGATTTAACTCGTCATGATTTGGATAAAATTTCCAGAGAGCATCCGATAATTGCCACCCGCGCCTGCGGCCATTTGGCCACGGCCAATAGCCTCGCGCTGGAAATGGCGGGAATCGGCCGCGATACCATTGCCCCCGAGGGCGGCGAAATCCGCCTGGATGCTGACGGCAACCCCACCGGGGTGATTACGGAAAATGCCCTTAGCCTTTTGGGCGACCTTTATCCTGAGGCGAATATTGAGGATATGGTTGATACGATTAAATCCGCTATGGAATACGCCGCCAGCCATGGTATCACCAGCGTGCAAACAAACGACATCCGAAATAATAATTGGCGGATGATGCTTGATGCGTATAAACTGGTTTATGAGCGGGGCTTTGGCATTTTGCGCACATATCATCAATGCTGTTTTACCGACCCGGCGGGGCTTCGTGATTTTATTGACAATAACAAAATGGGCGCGGGGGATGATATGCACAAAATCGGGCCTATAAAAATGTTTGTGGATGGCTCGCTGGGCGCGCATACATCCGCCATGCGCCAGCCTTTTGCCGATAATCCCGAAACCTGCGGCGTTTATTGCATGACCTCGGAGCTATTGGATGAAATGGTGGGGATGGCTGATGCGGCGGGCTTTGGCTGCGTTGTCCATGCCATTGGGGATGGGGGAATCGACCGGGTTTTGACCGCATATGAAAAGCTGGTGGGCGGCGGAAATCCCCTACGCCATGGGATTATTCATGTGCAAATCACCGATATTCCGCTGCTGGAGCGGTTTGCCGCCGGGAATATTCTCGCATTAGTTCAGCCTATATTTTTGCATTATGATATGAGAATTGTTGATTCGCGGGTGGGCCCCGCGCTGGCCGCCACATCCTATGCATTCAATACCATGGACAAGCTGAGAATCCGCGCCAGCTACGGCACAGACGCCCCTATCGAGGATTTGCATACCATGAATAATCTCCATTGCGCCATAAATCGCCAAGACCTAAAAGGCGCGCCCCAAGCGGGCTACAACCCCGCCGAGCGCGTCCCCCTAGCCCGCGCAATCCACAATTACACGGCCGAATCGGCCTATGCCAGTTTCGACGAAAACCGCAAAGGCCGCATAGCCATCGGCTTTTTAGCAGATATGGCCATACTAGATAGCGATATTTTTAACACGCCCCAATCCGAAATCCGCCATACCAAAATTTTCGCCACTATTTTGGGCGGCAAAACCGTATGGCAAAATATCAAATAAATTTTCGATTCATATTGACAAAATCGGCGAGATGATTTATAATGTATGTAGTTAAATAGGCTAGGGCGGCTGGCCGCCCACTACAATGTAACCGCTGTCGCAAAAATCCGCTTCGTGGGCGGAGTTAATAATGAATAATGAATAGTGAATAATGAATAGTGAATAATGAATAGTGAAAACCAAGCCCCTGTAGCTATACGGTTTGGTTTTCATTATTCACTATTCATTATTCACTATTCATTGATTCACTCCGCCCACAGCGGACATTTAATGTGGTTGCTCATTGTTGATTTATGTAGGGGGTATGAATGCATTGCAGAATAAGCTCAAACTTTATGGTTTTAACAACCTGACAAAATCCCTTAGTTTCAACATTTATGATATTTGTTATGCCAAAAGCGAGCGCGAGCAGCGGGATTATATCGCATATATCGATGAGCAATATAATTCCGAAAGATTGACCAATATTATGTATCAGCTATCCGATATGATTGGCGCCCAGGTTTTAAGCGTTTCTAAGCAGGATTATGACCCCCAGGGGGCTTCTGTGACGATTCTGATTTCCGACCAAGGCATGCGCCCCATTTGCCCCGGCAGCAGCACGGCCGAGGTGGTTTTGGCGCATCTAAATAAAAGCCATATCACGGTGCATACCTATCCCGAATACCACCCGGAAACCAGCATTGCCACGTTTCGGGTGGATATTGATGTGTCTACCTGCGGCGAAATCACGCCCCTTTCGACGCTGGATTTTTTGATAGGCAGTTTTGATTCCGATATTATCACCATGGATTATCGGGTGCGGGGCTTTACCCGGGATGTTAGCGGTCGCAAACTTTTTAACGATAATGATGTCACCAGCGTTCAGGATTATATCGACGAAAAAACACTGGAAAAATACGATGCTGTTGATATAAATGTATATCAAAACAATATTTTTCACACAAAAATGCTGATAAAAGAAGTGAATTTGCAAAATTATTTGTTCAATAGTGATGTATATGAATTGCCGCCGAAAAAGCGGCTCGAAATCACAAACAATTTGCGGCGCGAGATGATAGAGATTTTTAGCGGTGTGAATGTTTATGATGCGGCGGGCGGCGGTGAATAGGGCGCGGCAGGCCAAAGCCCCCATAGCCGAGGCGATCATGCGGGTGCGGGATGGGCGGATAGTGCCTTTCGATGTGCCCGGGCACAAGCGAGGGCGCGGAAATCCCGAATTGGTGGACTTTTTAGGCGCGGCGGTGGGGTTGGATTTTAATTCCATGGAGCCGCTGGATTTTCCCGCGCATCCCATTAGCATTATCAAAGAGGCCGAGGATATCGCCGCCGAGGCTTTTTCGGCGAACGCCGCGTTTTTTTTGGTGCAGGGCACTAGCTCCGGCGTTTTGACCATGATTTTGGCCACGGTAAAGCGGGGCGAAAAAATCATTATGCCGCGCAATGTGCATAAATCCGCCCTTTCTGCTCTGGTTCTTTGCGGCGGCCAGCCGATTTATGTCGACCCCCAAACCCATGAGGAGCTGGGGATTTCATTAGGTATGCGAATAGACGACATTAGAAAAGCTATTATCGACAATCCCGATGCTGTTGCTGTTTTTTTAAATAATCCGACATATTATGGAATTTGTTCCAATTTAAGGGAAATTGTAAATCTCGCCCATGCCCATGGAATGCGGGTTTTGGTGGATGAGGCTCATGGCACCCATTTTTATTTTGGGGAAAATCTGCCGCAAAATGCCATGGCGGCGGGGGCGGATATGGCCGCGCTGAGTATGCACAAATCCGGCGGCAGCCTGACCCAGAGCTCTTTTTTGATAATGGGCGACAAAATCGACCCGGAATATGTGCGGCAGGCGCTAAACCTGATGCAGACCACCAGCGCATCCTATTTGCTTTTGGCGAGCCTTGATATTTCGAGAAAAAATTTGGCAATAAATGGAAAAGAGATTTTGCGAAATGTTTCCGATTATGCGGCCTATGCCCGGGCTGAAATCAATAAAATTGGGGGATACTATGCCTTTGCCGGGGAAATTTGCGATGGGGATGCGGTTTTTGATTTTGATAATACAAAACTGGCTGTAAACACGCTGGGGCTTGGGCTGGCGGGCGTTGAGGTCTATGATATTTTGCGGGATGAATACGATATACAAATTGAATTTGGCGACATTGGTAATTTTTTGGCATATATTAGTGTGGGGGATTCTACCGCGAATATCGAGCGGCTATGCAGTGCCCTGTCCGAGGTTAATCGTATATATCGCCGCGACCCCGCCGGTATGCTTCGTTATGAATATATCAATCCCATTGTCCGCGCCCTGCCCGCCGAGGCATTTTATGCGATTAAACGCGCTGTGCCGCTGGAGCGGGCTATTGGCATGATATCCGGCGAATGCATTATGTGCTATCCGCCGGGCGTTCCGATTGTTGCCCCCGGAGAGGAATTGACGCGGGATATAGTGGATTATATTAGATATGCAAAAGAAAAAGGCTCGCGCCTAACTGGCTCGCTCGACCCGGAAATGGCGACAATTCAGGTTTTGTAATGATTGGTTGGTGATAAAATGGATTTGTGGTTTACAGAAAATCATACAGCAAATATTCGTTTTTCTATTAAAATTGAGGAGCATCTTTTTCATGGGAAAAGCGAGCATCAGATGATTGATGTCTTTCAATCGGCGGAATTTGGGCGTTTTTTGACCCTGGATGGATTTATGATGCTCACAGAGCGGGATGAATTTATTTATCACGAAATGATAACCCATGTGCCAATGGCGGCAAACCCGGACTGTGAGCGGGTTTTGGTGATTGGGGCAGGGGATGGGGGCGTTGTGCGAGAGCTGGCAAAATATTCCAAAATCGCCCATATCGACCTTGTTGAGATTGACAAAATGGTGGTGGATGTTAGCAGGAAATATTTGCCAAATACTGCCGATAGCCTGAATGACCCCAGATTGACAATTCATTATCAGGACGGCCTGCGGTTTGTTCGCGGCGCAAAGGCCGAGTATGACTTGATTATTGTGGATTCCACCGACCCTTTTGGGCCCGGTGAGGGTTTGTTTACTCGTGAATTTTATGGCAATTGCAGCAAGGCTTTACGGGATTGTGGGATTTTAGTCAATCAGCACGAAAGCCCATTTTATGCCAATGATGCAAAGGCCTGCCAGCGGGCGCATAGGCGGATTGCGGCCTCTTTCCCATTGTCTATGGTTTATCAAGCCCATGTCCCCACCTATCCCAGCGGCCATTGGCTTTTCGGTTTTGCTTCCAAAGGATTGCATCCTATCCAAAATTTGGATACCAATTGGAATAATTTGGGTTTGCATACAAAATATTACAATACCGATATTCATAAAGGGTCTTTTGCGTTGCCAAATTATGTGCGGGAGTTGTTGGCGGATGATTAACAAATGCGGGAATATTCAGACATTTTTAGGGTGCGATGCCGATTATAATTCGGCGGATTTGGTAATTTTTGGCGCGCCCTATGATGGGACTACCACCAATAAACCCGGCGCGCGTTTTGGCCCGGCAGCTATGCGGGCGGATTCCTGGGGGCTGGAGAGCTACAGCCCTTATTGCGAGCGGGATTTAGAGGATTTTGCTATTTATGATGCTGGGGATTTGGATTTGCCCATGGGCGACTCAAACCCGGTGCTGGAGCGGATTGAGGCGGCGATTACAGATATTGCCAAAGATGGAAAAATCCCCCTAATGCTCGGCGGCGAACATTTGGTGACACTAGGCGCAATCCGCGCCCTGCACCGGGTTCACCCCGATTTGCATATAATCCATTTCGATGCCCATGCGGATTTGCGCGACGAATACATTGGCAATAAATTGTCACATAGCACGGTAATCCGGCATTGCTGGGATTTGTTGGGTGATAACAAAATTTTCCAATTCGGCATTCGCTCTGGTGAGCGCGCCGAATTTGATTGGGCAAAAAATCACACTGTTTTAAGGAAGTTTGATTTAGCCGGACTGGATGACATATTAGGAAATATTATAGGACGCCCCATTTATTTTACTTTGGATTTGGATGTATTGGATTCGGGGATTTTTTGGGGAACAGGTACGCCGGAGGCTGGAGGAATCAGCTTTGCGGAGCTTTTGGCAGGAATTGGGAAATTTGCAGGACAAAACCTTGTGGGGGCTGATATTGTTGAGCTTGCGCCGAATTTGGATATATCGGGGCAATCCACAGCCACCGCATGCAAAATATTAAGAGAGCTGATATTGACAATCACAAAGGAGAGATGAAAATTGGGAAAAGCTTTGATTATCGGTGCTGGCGGGGTGGCCTCTGTGACGGCGCATAAATGTGCGCAAAATAGCGATGTTTTCAGCGAAATCATGATTGCCAGCCGCACCAAAAGCCGCTGCGATGCGCTGGCCGCAAAGCTCGTCGGCGGCAAAACGAAAATCCAGACGGCGCAGGTGGATGCGGATGACGTAAATCAGGTTATCGCGCTGATTGAGGGCTTTCGGCCGGACATTGTTATAAATTTGGCATTACCTTACCAAGATTTGACAATTATGGATGCCTGTTTGGCCACAAAAACCCATTATTTGGATACGGCCAATTATGAGCCTCCAGATACTGCCAAATTTGAATATAAATGGCAATGGGATTATCGCCAAAAATTCAAGGATGCGGGGATTTTGGCGGTGCTGGGCTGTGGCTTTGACCCCGGAGTTACCGGGATTTTTTCCGCCCATGCCCTAAAGCATCATTTTGACGAAATCAATTTTATTGACATTTTAGACGCAAACGGCGGCGACCACGGCTATCCTTTTGCCACGAATTTTAATCCCGAGATTAACATTCGCGAGATTACGTCAAAAGGAAAATATTGGGAAAATGGCAATTGGATTGAAACCGAGCCGCTGGAAATCAAGCGGGAATACGATTTTGACCAGATTGGCAAAAAGGATATGTATTTGCTTTATCATGAGGAATTGGAGTCGCTGGTTGTTAATATTCCGGGGCTGAAGCGGATTCGCTTTTTTATGACATTTGGCCAGAGCTATATCAATCATTTGCGGGTGCTGGAAAATGTCGGAATGACTTCCATAAAGCCCATAAATTTCCAAGGACAGGAAATTATTCCTTTGCAATTTTTGCAGGCGGTTTTGCCCGACCCTGCCAGTCTGGGCCCTCGCACTATTGGGAAAACTAATATCGGATGTATATTCCGCGGCAAAAAAGATGGCAAAGACAAGGTCTATTATTTGTATAATATTTGCGACCATCAGGCCTGCTATAAAGAGGTCGGAAGCCAGGCTATTTCCTATACTACCGGCGTTCCGGCGATGATTGGGGCTATGTTGGTTATGCAGGGGAAATGGAGCGGCACTGGGGTGTTTAATGTTGAGGAATTTGATCCCGACCCCTTTATGGATGCCCTAAATATCTGGGGTTTGCCGTGGCAGGAGTGCTTTGAGCCTGTGCTGGTGGATTAGATGGTAAATTTTGACATTTATGCTTTGCCCAGCCCTTGTTATATTGTTGACGAGGCTTTGGTTATTAGAAATCTTGATATTTTGACTATGGTGAAAGAGGCGACGGGCTGTAAAATTTTGTTGGCTCAGAAAGCATTTTCCATGTTTTCCATGTATCCCCTGATTAGCCAATATTTGGATGGGACTTGCGCTAGCGGGCTTTATGAGGCGAAGCTGGCGGACGAGTATTTCCGGGGCGAAAACCACGTATTTTCGCCGGCTTACTATGACCACGAGTTTGACGAAATTGTGCGGATTGCCGACCATATTGTGTTTAATTCCTTTGCGCAATGGGGCAAATTTCGGGGGCGGGTGGGGGATTGCGTTTGCGGGATGCGGATAAATCCTGAGGTTTCCACCCAGACGACCGCGATTTACGACCCTTGCGCGCCCCTTTCGCGCCTTGGGGTTACGATTGACAATTTTTTGCCAAATCAGCTGGAGGGCTTGACTGGGCTGCATTTTCATACCCTTTGCCAGCAAAATTTTGATGCGCTGGAAATTACTTTGGCGGGGGTGGAGGAGAAATTTGGAAAATATTTGCATCATATGGAATGGCTGAATTTCGGGGGCGGGCATCATATTACCCGCCCGGATTATGAAATCGACCGCCTAATATTTGCCATAAATACCATAAAACGGAAATATAATTTTCAGGTGTATTTGGAGCCGGGTGAGGCCGTGGTTTTAAATACCGGGTTTTTGGTGGCGGAGGTTTGTGATATTATCGACAATGCCGGAAATATCGCGATTTTGGATACTAGCGCGGCCTGCCATATGCCGGATGTTTTGGAGATGCCATATCGGCCGGAGATTATTGGGGCGGATATGCCCGGGGTGCTGGGTTATACGTATAGGCTGGGCGGGCCGACCTGTTTGGCGGGTGATATTATTGGCGATTATTCTTTCGCCGAACCCCTGCAAATTGGGCAAAGACTGGTGTTTTGCGATATGGCATTATATTCCATGGTAAAAAATAACACCTTTAATGGGATGCGTCTGCCAAGTATTGCTATTTATGACAAAAATTGTAAAATCAATATTGTGAAAGAATTTGGTTATGAGGATTTTAGGGGGAGATTGTCATGAGAGAAACTGATATGCCCATCATAGAATTTCATGGCTCGCAACACAAAATGTTTGATTCTAATATGTCAAAAATTGGGCTGGTTGCGCTTATAGCAATCAGCATAGTTAGTGCTTTGATTTACGGCGGCATTTCGATTCTTTTGATCACGTCTGTGATTGGATTATGGCAGGGATTTTCTTTGCGAAATAAAATCAGAGAATCTTATATACGAGTCTTTGAAAACAGAGTTGAGGGGGCTGGGTTGGAGGGGAATAAACTGAGCAGTTTTCATTTGCGATATTGTGATATATTTGACATAAAAGCCCGCAAATGGGGAATAAAATTACGCACAACCCAGGGAAATTTCAGGATAATGACCGGGGAGCACGAGCATTATATGGTTTCGTTAATCGAAAAACGAATGGGGGAAAAGCTATGAATTACACGGATCACACGCCCCTAGCCCAGGCAAGCGCGGACACGCATTTTAAGCTTTATGAGCGTTGGCGATATGTGCTGTTTGCTATATCTTTGGCAATCACCGGAATTACGACTTTTTTGGCCATAGGGGTGATACCGGCCGCGATTGGGGTTTTGATAGCCACGATTGAGATTTCGGTTCAAGTGAACCAAGCAAAGAAAACTAATATTTTTCTTTTTGATAATGCGATAGTCGGGCGCGGATTGAGGTGGCATTTGGCGCGGGAATTTGTTGTGCCATATTCCCAAATTAAATCCGTTAAACTGCGGGATTGGGGCATTATTTTGCGCACCACCGAGGGGCGATATAAGATTCTTACGGGTAAGAAAGAGCATTTAATAGAAATTCTAATATACAAAAAAATGGAGGAATTGGTGTGAAAAAATTGGCAATGATTATTATGGATGGGATTGGTTTGCGGGAGGATGCCTTTGGAAACGCCATTGCGGAGGCATATACGCCCAATTTGGATAGGCTTTTGGCTGAGGGGGAATGGGCGAAAATCAAGGCTCATGGGACTGCCGTTGGGCTGCCCGGGGATGATGATATGGGCAATTCCGAGGTGGGGCATAATGCGCTGGGCTGCGGCCAGATTTATGCGCAGGGCGCAAAGCTGGTGAATGAGAGCATCTCCAGCGGGTTGATGTTTGAAAGCCCCACATGGCGGGATTTGATTGATAATGCAAAGACAAATAGCGGAGCGGTGCATTTTATCGGGCTTTTGAGCGATGGGAATGTTCATTCAAATATTGGTCATTTGATGGCGATGGTGGAGCGCGCCAAAAATGACGGTGTGACGCGGATTTTTGCCCACGTTTTGCTGGATGGGCGGGATGTGGCGGCGCAGAGCGGGCTGGAATATATTGACAAATTGGAGGATTTATTTAATCGTATAAACGACGATAAATTCCATGCGGCGATAGCCTCCGGCGGCGGTCGGCAGGTGATTACCATGGATAGATATGGCGCGAATTGGCCCATGGTGAAAGCGGGCTGGGATGTGCATGTTCATGGGATTGGGGCGCAGTTTGCCAGCGCGAGCGAGGCGATTTTGGCCGCGCGCGCCAGCTCGCCCGATATTATCGACCAGGATTTGCCGGCGTTTGTTATCGCCAAAAATGGCGCGGCGATTGGCAAAATGCGCGATGGCGACAGCGTTGTGCTGTTTAATTTCCGCGGCGACCGGGCGATTGAAATCAGCCGCGCTTTTGATGATGTGGATTTTGCCGAATTTGACCGGGGAAATGCCCCGAAAGTCCGCTATGCCGGGATGTTGCAATATGACGGCGATTTGAAAATTCCCCAAAATTTTTTGGTCGCGCCGCCTGATATTAGAAACACTTTGACGGAATTATTGGTAAAAAATAAGATAAAGCAATATGCCGTATCAGAAACTCAAAAGTATGGACATGTGACATATTTTTGGAATGGCAATCGAAATGAGAAATTTTCGGAGGAACTTGAGGATTATTGTGAAATTTTATCGGATGTTTTGCCATTTGAGCAAAGGCCATGGATGCAGGCGGCGCAGATAACGGATGCCGTTATTTCGGCGATGGCGGGGGGCGAATATGGCTTTATCCGGGCGAATTTTCCAAATGGCGATATGGTCGGGCATACCGGCGATATCCATGCGGCGCAAATCGCCGTTTCTGCGGTGGATTTGTGTTTGGGGCGGATTTTGGCGGCGGCAAAGGAATTTGGCGTGACGCTGATAATCACCGCCGACCATGGAAATGCGGATGAAATGCTGGAAAAAACCAAAACAGGCATTTCGCCGAAAACCGCACATACCCTGAATCCTGTGCCGTTTATTATTGTAAATGAGAAAAACGAATATAAACTTTTGCCTGGCGAATATGGGCTGGCCAATGCCGCCGCAACAGTCGCGAAAATACTGGGGATTGAGCCGCCTGCGGCATGGGAGAGGTCGATGATTTAGGCATTTAGAAAGGAAGATATGATGAGCAAAGCGATAAACGTAAAAAGCGAGGTTGGGCGGCTGGATAAAGTGCTGCTACACCGCCCGGGGAGCGAGCTAGAGCGGATTACTCCCGATAATCGAGAGGATATGCTGGTCGAGGATGTGCTTTTTTTAACAAACGCACGAAAAGAGCATGATGCATTTGCCAAAACCCTGCAAGAGCGCGGGATTGAGGTGGTTTATTTGGCCGAGTTGACGGCGTCGGCTCTGGCCACTAGCGACGACGCAAAATTCGGGTTTATTGACGATTTGATAAATCAATCCGGGGTTTTTGAGGGGAAGTACCGAGGCGAACTGGTGGAGCATATGCACAATCTGGCCTGCGGCGAGGTTATCGATATCGCCATGGCCGGGCTGACCGTCGAGGAATTTGGCTTTGGCGCGGGCGGGCTTTCGCGCCATATGGGGCGCGGCGAATCGCCATTTATCATCCATCCCATGCCCAATTTGTATTTTACCCGCGACCCATTTTGCTCTATTGGAAATGGCGTTGCGATTAGCCATATGTGGTCGCAGGTGCGCAATCGCGAAACGATTTTCGGCAAATATATTTTCGCCCATCATCCCGATTTTGTTGGGCAGGTGGATTTTAATTATTACGAGCGGCATTGGTCCAGCTATATCGAGGGCGGCGATATTTTAAATCTCAGCCCGAAAGTGCTGGCGATTGGCATTTCCCAGCGCACCAGCGCGGATGCTATCGAGCTTTTGGCCAAAAAGATTTTTTCCGATGCAAACGCCGAAATTCGGCATATTTTGGTTTTCGAGATTCCAAAGCAGCGCAAATGTATGCATCTCGATACAGTTTTCACAATGATTGACAAAAATAAATTTTTGCTATACGAAAATATTATGGAAAACCTGCGCCATGCCTGGGTTTTGGGCAAAAAAAGCAATCATGGGGATTTTGAAGTGCAGGATTTGACCGGGAAGCCGCTGAAGAAAATTTTGGAAGATTATTTGGGGCTGGATGAGGCGATTATTATTCGCTGCGGTGGAAATAACCCCATTGCCGCCGACCGCGAGCAATGGAATGATGCGGCGAACACTCTCGCTCTCGCTCCCGGCGTTGTGGTTACATACGACCGCAATCCTGTGACGAATGCCCTTTTGCGCGAATCGCTGGGGGATGACAATGTGTTGGAAATCGCATCAGGCGAGCTATCCCGCGGCCGCGGCGGCCCTAGGTGCATGTCGATGCCACTAATTAGGAGGTAAATTATGGAAATTATCACAAAAGCAAATGAGATTGTTAATAATTTGACATCTGGCAAGGCTGGCTGGGAAAAGGGCATTTGCGCCCTTGCGCTAATCGACCAAAATGGCTATCCTACGGCATCTACCTTGTCTATCGGCCATGCGGATGGAATCAAAACGCTGGATTTTGCGACTGGGTTGGGCTCGAACAAGGTGGCGCGGATTAAAAAATCCAATCGCGCGGGGGTTTGTATAAATTCTGCGGATTACAATATCACTTTGGTAGGGACTATCGAGATTTTGACCGACCCGCAAACCAAGCAAGCCGGCTGGTATGAGGGTTTGGAGCATCATTTCAGCGGGGCGGACGACCCGAATTATTGCGTTTTACGCTTTAGTGCGGAGCGATATTGTCTTTTTATTGGCGGGGAGGAAGTCGAGGGGACATTATGAAAGCCCGCATAGAGCAGCTGATGCTGGATTTTGTTGGGGTTAATACGGATACGAATACTGCCGCCGAGCGGGATTGCGAGGGGTTTTTTCAGCGGTGGTTTGATGGGCTTTTGGTTATGGCCGCTAATCCTGTGGATTGTGGTTTTTTTGACATAACCGGGGATGCGCTTGGGCGGCGGGTTCCATATGCTTTGGTGCGTGGCGGCGGCGCGGATACTGTGATTTTGATTCATCACAGCGATTGCGTAGATTGCGCGGATTACCGGCATCTCGCCCATTTGGCTCGCGCCCCCCATGAGCTAACTGCCGCTTTTGCCCGGGGCGAGATGGATTTTCCCGCTGATGCACAGGCCGCCGAGGCTGATTTGGCGCGGGGCGACTGGCTTTTTGGCCGCGGCGTGGCGGATATGAAGGGCGGCGGGGCGATTCATATGGCTTTGCTGGAAAAATACGCCGCGGATGCTGATTTTTCGGGGAATGTTTTGCTTTTGTCTTTGGTGGACGAGGAAAATTTGTCTACTGGGATGCGCGGCGCGGTTTTTTTGTTAAAAAAATTGCAAAAAGATTTTGGGCTTGAATATGTTTTGACAATCGACTCGGAATCCCATGAGCGCGGGGATGATGGGGGTTTGGTTTTTTATGACGGCAGCATTGGCAAAATCATGCCAATCATTTACACCCGGGGCAAGCTGGCGCATACGGGCATGATTTTTCGCGGGCTTAATCCTATAAATTTGCTGGCGGAGATTATTCGGCGGACGGAGCTTTCGCCGGATTTTATGGAAAAATATGGCAATAGCGTAAACCCGCCACCCACCTGGCTTTTCGCCAAAGACACAAAGGGGAATTATGATGTTTCCCTGCCCGACGCGGCCATGGGCTATATGAGCGTGCTGACTTTGAGCCGGACGCCGCGGGAAATTATGGAAATGATTAGGGAAATTTCGTTGGAATCTTTTGAAAAAGTAATATCGGATATGAATATTTCTTATACAAAATATTTGGAATTAAATGGAAATACCGCGGAGGATTTGCCTTGGAGAGTGAATGTGAAATATTTCGCAGAAATTTATCAGGATGCTTTGCGCGAGGGCGGCGAGGATTTTGCCCGGGCTTTTAAGGCGCGCGAAGCCGATATTTGCGCGGGTTTTGTGGCGGGGAAAACTGATATGCCCGGGGCTGTCCGCGAAATAATCGAGTTTACGCTGGGGCATATTGCGGATTTGTCGCCGATTGTGGTGCTGGCCATGGCGCCGCCCTATTATCCCGCCGTCAATAATGCCATGCTGGGCGAGGGCGCGGCGCGGGCAAATGCGGTGCTGGCCGCCGCTTGTACGTATACACGCGATACTTTTGGCGAGATTGTTAATATTCGCAATATCTATACAGGAATCTCGGATTTAAGCTATTCTATGTTTGTTTCCGGGGCGGATGTGGTGGATTATATAAATGACAATATGTTAATGGGCGGCGTTTATACGATTCCATTGGCGGAAATCAAGGATTTGACTACCCCTGTGCTAAATATCGGTCCATGGGGGCGGGATATCCACAAATACACGGAGCGCGTTTATTTACCAGATTTATACGTAACAATTCCAGCTGTAACAGATTTTATTATACGAGAGATTTTAAAAAATTAGGAGGGCTAATATGGATGCTGTAAAGGTTGCGATTTGGGGATTTGGGGCAATGGGTCAGGGTATGGCCAAAATGCTTTTGGACAAAAAGGGTGTCGAGATTGTTGGGGTTTGCTGTCGGAATGCGGGGCGGCAGGGTCGCGCTATGCGGGATATTTTGGGCATGGATGCGGTTTCGGGGGATTGTGTGATTATAAACGATATTGATAAAATTGTGACAAATAAAAGCTGCGATGTGGTTTTGCTTTGCACGGATAGTTTTACGGAAAAGGCCTTTGAAAAGCTGGAAATACTGGCTTCCAAGGGTGTTAATATAATCACAATCGCCGAGGAAATGAGCTATCCCGCTGCCCAGCATCCCGATTTGGCGGCGAAAATCGACGAAATGGCGCAAAAGGCTGGCATTTCGATTTTAGGCACGGGGATAAACCCCGGGCTGGTTATGGATTTGCTGGCGGTTTGCCTATCGGGCTGTATGGTGGATGTGTCGAAGGTGGTTTGTCGGCGGATTAACAGCCTTTCGCCCTTTGGCCCGACCGTGATGCGCGAGCAGGGGGTCGGCCTGACGACCGCCGAATTTGAGGCGGGGCTGGCGGCCGGGCATGTGGCTGGGCATGTGGGTTTTGCTGAATCCGTGGCGATGATTGCCGATGGCATGGGGCTGGAAATCGACGAATTTCGCCAGCAAATGGAGCCGATAATTACAGATATTGACAGGAAATCGCCCCATGGATTCGCCGCCGCCGGAAATCCCGCGGGGGTGAATATGACCGGGCAGGGCCTGCGCGGCGGCGAGGTCGTCATCGATATGTATCACCCGCAGCAAATCGAGCCGGAGCAGGCGGGCATCGCCACCGGCGACTATATCGAGCTGGCCGGCACGCCGAGCGTCAGCATGGCCATAAAGCCCGAAATCGACGGCGGTCTGGGCACTATCGCCATGGCGGTAAACTGCATCCCCCACGTCATCAACGCCGACCCGGGGCTAATCACTATGCTCGACATCCCCGTTCCCCGCGCAATCATGGGCGATTTCCGCAGTCTAATCAAGCCCGGTAAAAAAATCACAAAATAGGAGGTTTGCATGTTAAAAGCATATTGGTTTAACAATTTTCAACCCGCTGATAAAATTTTGCAGCCCGATTTTTTTGCCCCGCGTACCGTCATTCATATGCTGGCTCAATTGCCGGAAATCACCTATCCTATCGAGATAAACATAAGCGCGGAAATTGCCGGAGCAGCTTGTTTTGATAAAAAATATACGATAAATTCCCGCAATGAGAATCTGGATTTTTATATTCGGATTGACAATAATACGATTCATTTATGCGACCATCCCGAAGCCTTGCCGCAAAATCCGGAGCGGATTATAATTGCCGTCAACACCCCTTTGCATAAGGATTTTGCGACAATTGATTGCGAGTATGCCACGATTTGCGGCCGCACCACGGATTTTTCCGGCAAGGCTTTTCCGGCTGCCATTATTTACCATATGCATACTTTTGACCCCGCTCAAATGGGTATGGGCGTTTGGAGCGATTTGGACGGCGAATACAGCATTAGCCTTCCTAAAGGCGACTATAATGCGGTTTTTGTTGATGATAAAACCTATGGGCAAACGACCCTAGAGGCTTGGGGATGGAAAATGCTGGTAGATGGCGATGAGGAGCATAATTTCAAAATCGGCAATGGCGAGGTCTATGGCATGGATGTTTGGGCGAATAATGGGGGTTTTCGGAGTTTGTTTATTTATTTTCGACCAATGATTCTTTCCTATTGTCTTGCCGGAATTTCATGCCCTGTGGAAATTAATGGCAAATCATTTAATCTTATAAACGCCTCGCCTGAAATTAGCTTAGATGATATTAATGTGACGCTAAATGGAAACTCGCTTGACAAAATATCTTTGCAAAAAATCCAAGAAACGGGGCAGGATGGCTCGGCGGTTGATGGATATATTTTACAAACCGCGCGGCCTGATTTGGTCAGCGGCAAGCAGACCCTGATTTTGGAATACGATTTTATTGATGCCGAGGGCAAATCCGCCCAAGGGCAGGGGCGTATACAGTTTCATTTTTCAAATCCTTATGGATTGGCGGTTCGCTAGGGGGGTATGATAATTTTGTGGCAATGTCCGAAATGTAAGCGTGAGTTTAGCAATACGAATCAAAGTCATTATTGTGGTAAATTTGACACGGTGGATGATTATATTTTTGCGCAAAGTGGCGATGTGCAGGCTGTTTTGCGGGATTTGCGCAGGGTGATTCATGAGGCCGCGCCGCTTTTTGAAAAAATTGCTTGGAATATGCCTTATTTTTATCACAAGGAAAATGTTGTGGGTTTTGCGGCGCATAAACGGCATATTAGCCTGTTTCCGGGGGATGCGGCTGTTTGTGAATTTGCGGAAAGGCTTTTGGGATACAAATTTAACAAGGGTACGATTCAGTTGCCGCTGGATAGACCTGTTGATTTTGCGCTTGTTGGCGATATTGTGCGCTGGGCGGCTAATCGGGCGGCGTGTTGAAAAGGGGTGGTATTTATGGTAAAATCTAGAACGTGGGTTGGGATTTCTGCGGAGATTTTGGCGGCGGGCGCGCGGGCGGCGGGAATACCCGAGGATACCGCCGCCGTGCCGCTTTTGATGTGGTGCAAGGGCTGGCTTTTGGAGGATTGTGCTTTGGGGGCGGTGGCGGAAATCCGCACTGTGACCGGGCGGCGCGAGCGTGGGGTTTTGGAGGAAATTGAGCCGGCGACTAATGTGGATTATGGTGGGTATGTTGGTGAAATTTCGCGAATAGTTGTTGTTGCGCGGGATGTGCTTTTTGGGGGTGGGGCGGTTGAATAAAAAAATTGATATGAGCTATAATGCCGTTATGGCGCGGCGCGGTGAGATTTTGCATAGGACTTTGGGAATTGATTTTGATAAATTCGAGATGGAAAATATTGGATTTGATTATGAGGGACTGATGGGTAGCATTGGCTGCGATTTTGACGAGGTTGCGCGGGTGCAGCGGGATTTGGGCGTTGGGAATACTCCAATGCTGGAGCTGCGCAATATTACCGCGCTGGCGCGCAAATACGCCGCTCCCGGCCATGGCGCGCGGATTTTTATGAAGGACGAGGCCGCAAATCCATCCGGCAGTTTTAAGGATAGGCGGGCTAGTCTGGCGGTGCATATGGCGAAAAAGCTGGGATATCGCGGGGTGGCGGCGGCGACTAGCGGTAATTATGGCGCGGCGGTGGCCAGCCAAGCCGCAAAACAGGGGCTTTCTGCCATTATTATCCAGGAAACTTTTGATTCGCGCAAAATCGGCCAGCCCGAAATAATCGAAAAAACCCGGAAATGCGAGGCTTTGGGGGCTGAGGTTATTCAAATGTCTGTTGGGCCGGAGCTATTTTATAAATTTTTGACAATTTTGGAAGAAACTGGATATTTTTCCGCCAGCCTGTATTCCCCATTTGGGATAGCGGGGGTGGAGACTTTGGGGGCGGAGGTGGCGGCGCAAATCCGCTCTATGACCGGGCGCGACCCGGATGCCGTCATTTGCACCCATGCGGGGGGCGGCAATATCACCGGCACGGCGCGGGGGCTGGCGCGGGCTGGCTGCCGGGCGGAGATTATCGCCGCCAGCGTAAATCTGCATGGGCTGCATATGGCCAGCGATTCCCATTTTAACCGCAAATCCTTTACCACCGGGCATACGGGCTTTGGGATTCCTTTTGCCACATGGCCCGATAGGAGCGATGTGCCGCGTTCGGCGGCGCGGCCTTTGCGGTATATGAATCGTTATGTTTTAGTCAATCAGGGCGAGGTTTTTGCGGCGACGGAGCTTTTGGCGGGGCTGGAGGGGCTCGAGCGCGGGCCCGCCGGGAATACCAGTCTGGCCGCCGCCATTAGCATAGCCCGCGAAATGCGGGATGACCAGATTATTGTGGTGCAGGAAAGCGAATATACTGGCGCGGGCAAGCATATTCGCCCCCAGCTGGCTTTTGCGCGGGCAAACGGCATCGAGATCGCTTTTGGCGATACGGATGCCGAAATTCCGGGCAAATCCATTATCCTGCCGGAAAATCCGGGCGGCATAAAGGCGCGGGATGCTGATATCAACAAACTCCGCGCCTCGTATATTCGCAATGCTCTGCGTCAGGCGGATGGGCGGGAACTAACCCCCGCCGATATCGACTATCTGGCCGCCGAAACAAATTCCGAAAAAGAATATGTCCAAATCGCTATTGCCGCTATGAAAAATTAGCTTTTGGGAATTATCGGCATCCAGATTTCCGCTAGGCGCGTAGGCGTGCCTACATGAAAAACCTCCATATGGGCAATGGATTTGTCGCGCGAAAATCCGCTGGATGGTAGCCACTCCGTTAGGATGCGGGCATAGGTTTCATTGCACTGCTCCTTGGCGTTTTGCGCTGTGTCATATGGGAAAATCGCCCATTTTGCGGCGGGGATTGTGATATTATCCTCGTCGCGCGTGTCAAAATTGGATACGCCCATGGCCAGCTTTGTTTTGCCCTCGTGTGGCTCAAAATCAAATGCGGTGATAAAAGCCCAGCCGGGATGCGCCCGGTTTATTTTCGTTTCCGGCGCGCCTGCCAAAGTGACAGCCCCCGCAAAAACCACATTATGCACCGACGGCGAATTATCCGGTTCTTTGTTTTCCACTAGCTGGACAACTCCCGCCATGGTAAAACTTTCCATTTGCTCGATTCTAAATTCCATCTCGCTCACTCCTTTAATGGTCAGGGCAAAGGAAATGGGCGGATAGGCCTTTGCAAAAGCACCTTTGCGGGCATCGGTTGGCGTAATGCCATGCATATCCCGAAACGCTCGGGCAAAAGTCGCGGGCGACTCATAGCAATATTTTAGCGCAATATCGATAATCTTTTCACTACCCCCCTGAATATCAATAACCGCGCGGCTCAATCGCCGCCGCCGAATATATTCGCCCAAAGTCATGCCGGTCATAAAAGACCATATTCGCGCAAATTCATAAACCGAACAACCCACAATCCGCGCCAAATCGCCATGGGCAATGGCCTCGGTCAAATTTTCCTCAATATGCTCGACCACCCGATTCATATTTTCCAGCCAATCCATATTTTCCCTCCTCCCGACAAAATTTAATTACAATCTAATTCTAACAGGCTCGCGAAACAAAATCTTTGCATTTTTTGCGGAATCCGGAATAGGAATCAAAATGCACACTTTATATATCGACTAATTTGTTGGAAAAGTTTAGCTTGTCAGAAAAACGAACAATATAGGACGCAAATTCACTTTGCGCCCTATATGTACTGCAAACACCTAATCCCGACATTCATGCAAATCGAAATCCACGCGCTCATCATCAAGCTCTACTTCCACAATAAAGTCGATTGGGATTTTGGCAAATACTTCTTGCACAATCTCAAATTTCACGACCTTTTTTTGTCTTTCATGATTTTCGGCAATATGGCTATTCATGCACTTTAGCACAATTTTACCGACATTGGCATGCGCGCTAATTTCAATCGGCGTAGCCATGGTAATATTGCCGCAGGCCTCAGCATGACACACAATTCGCTTTTGCTCCCCATGCTCGTCATAATGATAATTACTGATGCTTTGATTATCGTCCATTATTTACACCTCCTTCTTGCCAAGTTAGGCTCGTACAGTCAGTATATTCAAATACAAGAAAAGCGTTACTCCTCGTCCGAAATTCCTTGCTTATACATTTTTAACCAAAAAATATTAACTTTTTATTGCCAAAGGCATTTGGATGTGTTATAATGGAAAGAAACACCAAAAAGCTGTTTTTGAGAGGGGGGCCGGTGGAAGGCTTGGTGAGGTAGGATTTGTATTGTAGGCTATGTTGGTAGCAGCAGGAGCTATGGCTTGTGTTGCGTTTTAGAAAGGAATGGTCATTATATGATAAAAAGAGGAACATTTAAGAGGTCTGCCGCAATTTTGCTGACTCTTATTATGGCTCTAGGTGTGATGCCCTTTGCGGCGATGGCTGAAAGTGTGCCGGATGCCTTGGGGGTAAATATTACTCAGGACGCGCCGATATTGGCGGTTGCGCCCAATTATGAATGGTTTACCGCCGACCCTGATGCTGAGGTTTTTATTCTTAGCAGCGAGGCCGATGTATTAGGCTTTGTACATATTTTAAATGGTACGGCCTTAGAATTTCCGAAATTTGATTTTGCCGGCGCAATAATAAGGCTGGCAAATGATATCGAACTAACCCACGAGCTCCCACCAATTTATGATGAGGACAAATTCTTGGGAATTATTGATGAGCAAGGCTTTGAAATAAGAAGCCTTTATGATTTGGGAATGGATGAATATATAATCCAAAGGCGCGAATATCTTCGGGGCGCAAATGAGCAGGATATGCTGTTTGCGGATGATATTGTTCATGCGGCGAGTGCCGCTATGCCTTTTTCCGCGCCTGTTGCCGGGTCGATCGCGATACCAAGCGGGGCGACACAGGCTCAATTTAGAAATCTTCTCATAGGCAATCCAAATGGAAATTTTCATTTGACAAGCCACATAAACCTGACTGCGGAATGGGTTCCGATCAATAATTTCCGCGGAACTCTTGATGGACAAGGCTTTGAGATACGCAATTTATTTGTGAATCAAAGCAGCAATCGTATGAATGCAGGATTATTTGGCAATATAGCAACAGCAGGAACGACAACAATTAGGAATCTTGGCTTGGTTGTAGGCAATGCTGGAATAAATGCCCATAGCGCAGATAATGAGGCGGTTGTTACTGCAGGCGGATTTGTTGGAACTCATAGCGGAGGCACGCTTAGGATAGAAAGAAGCTTCGTTGTCGGCGGCAATAATACAGGAAGCGGCGCACGCATTTACGCCAGAGCGTGGACGAGTTCTGAAGGAAACAGTGTCTTTAATGATGCAATGGCAGGCGGCATGGTCGGGTGGAATAGAGGCACATTGCATATAAGCGATTCATATACACGTGTTGCTGTTCTCGCTGTTGCGCGAACAGGAACTAGAGCTCTTGGTACAAACCGCGGATGGCCTCTTGCATTTGCGGGTGGTTTACTTGGTTTGGGCTCGGCTACCATTAACAACTCGTATGTCACAAATAATGTTCGTGGCGAAGCGCGTAATGGTAACAACAGATGGTCCTACGTTGGAGATTTAGTAGGGGAGGGCAATCCGAGCGGAAGCAGCCGTTTTAGTATTGAAAATATTCTGACTAGTTATAATACAGGCAACCGTACTTTTAACACTCGGGCAGCCGTACGCACTACCGCTCAAATGCAGGGCACACGCGATAGCCACCTCTTTGGAACAAGGGCACATTCAACATGGGGAGTTCGCACCACTACGAATAACAACATCCCTGTTTTGCGCGTGTTTCATCCCACATTCTTTGTTCAAAGCCTAAGCTTGACCGCGGCTACTGTCAATGCGGGCAATACGCATATGATGGCGCGGACTTTTGTGCCGTCTAATCCCAATGACAATGCATTGCGATGGCATAGCAGCAATACAAATGTGGCTACCGTTGATTCTATTACCGGCGGGGTGGTGGCAATTGCTCCGCTTAGGCGCGGTGTTGTTGGGACGGCAACCATAACAGCAACAGCTAATTGCGGAGGGCATAGCGCATCTGCCACCATAACAGTGCGCCGCGCCCCAACGAGCGTATCCACCACTGCGGATATAAACCACAACATAATCGCAGGGCAAACAAGACAGCTAAATGCAAGAGTTGAGCCCGGCGATGTTACTAATGAGGCTATAAACTGGAGCAGCGGAAATACCGGCGTTGCTACTGTGAATAGCAATGGTTTAGTGACTGCGCATAGCGCCGGTGTTGCTTATATCACAGCTGCATCGCAGGAAAATGCGGTGCACCAAGTGCGTTTTAGAATTACCGTAAATGCCCGCCCATCGGTATTTATAGGGTCTGATATAAATCTTACCCCTGTGCCGATACGTGTGGGCGAGCAATTAGCATTGCGCGCGCTAAATCAAGACGGTATGCCTAGCGCGGATACACCATTTAATTGGCAAAGCAGCAATACAGGCATTGCTACGGTAAATGCAAATGGATTGGCGCAGGGGGTAAATCCCGGCAATGTCAATATTACTGTTGCAAACAGATATGGGGCTACATCTCCTGCGTTTGCAATTAGGGTGATAAGCGCGAGCCTGAATAGAAGCTCGATGGCGATGTATGTAACCGAAACTCAACAAATAACCGCAAATGTTCAGCCTGCCGATACTTCGGTTAGCTGGCGCAGCGATAACGAACGTGTGGCGACTGTGGATAACCAAGGGCGCGTGACGGCGCATTTTCCGGGCACAGCGAATATTATAGCCACATTTGCGGGGCGGGCGGATTTTTATGAAATTTGTGTGGTCACGGTTAGACCGTTTAGAGAAGCGGGTACGGCCGCCGACCCATATAGAATCAACAATGCGGGCGATTTGGCATTATTGAGAAATTTGGTTAATGATGGATATACAGGCATGGGCGAATTTTTCCGCCTTACCAATAGCATCGACCTCGATAATGCACCATGGCAGCCAATAGGGAATGCACAAAATATGCGCTTTGAGGGTTCGTTTGATGGAGGAAACCATGTAATTACCGGCCTTCGCATCAATGATACATATTTGACACATGCCGGGCTATTTGGCAATATCGGAGCTAGCGGCGTTGTTAATAATCTTGGTATCAGCGGGGCGCAAATAATGGGCGGACGCTATGCAGGAGGCATAGCGGGATTTTCTATGGGTAGAATTGAAAATACTTGGAATGTGGAAGGTAGAGTGCATTCTTCTGCGTTTCATAGTGCTCATGCCGGAGGTATTGCCGGATATTTGGCCGGCTCTGCGCAAATAATCAGCAGTTTTAATACAAGCGAGATACTCGCAACATCGAATAATTTCGCATATGCGGGCGGCCTAATAGGCTTTGCCGCAAATAATGCCTCGCCGCAACGCATAACTGTGGATAGGTCGTTTTCCCGCGGTAATGTATTTGCGCATACATCTTTTCCGCATGATATTGGAATGGATGATTTAGTATTTGCCTCGGCGGGAGGGCTAATAGGCCATGTTAGCGGCGATTTCGAGATGATAAATAGCTATTCTCGGGCATTTGTCGAAGCTGATGCCGGCGGTGCTGGTAGGGTTGGCAGAGCAAACTCGGGTGTTGGCGGCTTGATTGGACGCATTGAAAATACTGCATTCGGTGGGTCATCTAGCATAACAAATAGCTATGCGGCATCCACATTGAATGTATCGACAATTTCGCAAAATCTTGCCGATAATTTGGAGTTTGCTGGGGGCTTAATTGGGCATGTGGTTGAAAACCACCCCATTATCATTGAAAGCTACTATTTGCACCCGGCGGCTATTACTGGCAGCCGCAATCCCGGCACGCCATTTCATTTGACTCAATTTGGAGAAGGCCGCACAGCTGATGAATTGCGAGTGCGCTCCACTTTCATAGGCTGGGATTTTAGCCTTGTTGGCGGAGTTTGGGGCTTTAGCGGCGCAAACAATGGATTTCCAATTTTGCGCGGGCTGGATAATGAGGCATTTATTGATGTAGAGAGAATCGAATTAAATCGCGATGAAATTACTGTCGCAGTAGGCGAATCATACAGACTGCCAGTATTTTTTACCCCTTCAAATGCAACAAACAGAAATGTTGAATGGGCTGTGGTTGAAATACTGTATGGCGAACCCGGCGAGATTGTGGCTTCTGTTAGCCGCTTTACCGGGCGCATAGCGGGATTGTCGCCCGGCGTGGTTGTAATTAGTGTAACATCGAGCGATGGTGGCCATAGGGATACGGTTATTGTTAATGTTGTTCCAAAGGTCGCAGCACCCCAGAGTTATGTTTCCGCAGCTCCGCATGCTGCCGGGCTTGAGGTGCATTTATTTACAGCCACACCAGGTGCCGTAATACATTTTACCACAGACGGCACAATACCAACCAGATACAGCGCGATTTATACCGAGCCAATTATAATCACTACCCACACGCTCGTTAGAGCGATTGCGATAAAAGACGGCTATGCAGATAGCGATATGTCGGGCTTTTTGCATAGAGTGCTAGGCGCAGCACCGCCAACGGCGATGCGCATTGATACTGGCGAAAATGTGCCATTTGGCGAGCCGGTTACATTGCCTGTAGGCACGCTAGTGGCATTTGGCGGCGCGACACTTGGTTCTACATTGCGATATACAACCGATGGCAGTGAGCCGACCATGTTTAGCCCGATTCTTTCCGGGCCGATACGTGTGACGCAAAACATGACTGTGGCAGTAAAAGCATTTAGTGCCAATCATTTCGATAGCGAGATTGTGATTTTTGATTTTATTGCACAGGTGGCAGATCCTGTTTTCAATCCGGGAGATGGCGCAGAAATACCTATGTTTTCTTCGGTTGCCATATTATGCGAAACGCCAGATGCGGAAATATGGTTTACCTTGGATGGCTCTGACCCTGTGCGAGATGCGGCTAATAGCACTCGCTATATTGCGCCTATCGAAATTGATAGTGCTGTAACAATTCGAGCGAGAGCATTTAAAGATGGTTCGCAACCAAGCGAAATTACAGAGGCGACATTTACGATTTCCGACCGCCCGACTATTTCGAGCGATACAATAGGCGGGAATGTAGACAGCGGCTCATGGATAAGACTTTCCAGCCATGACCCAAATATACGCCGCGCAGAAATTCGCTTTACTACAGATGGGAGCATCCCAACGGCTACTAGCGAGCTTGCCTGGCAATCCGCTATTGGCGGCGGCGGAATTTCGCATCCCATAACTATTCACGATTCTGTTACAATAAGAGCGGGGATATTTAATGTTGTCAATGGAAATATGTTGAGCTATGTTGAGGATTTTAGCTTTACTGCCGTTGCGGCTGCACCTACTGCTAATCATGCCTCCGGAGGGTCTATAGACTTGGCCAATGAGCTAGTGCTTTCGACAATAACCGAGGGCGCAATTATTCGCTATACAACCGATGGCTCTGCCCCAGATGAAAATAGCCCGATTTACACAGGGCCGATTTCGATTTGGAATTATTTTGCCGGAGTTGAAATGTATGAGCGGATAACGATTTTGGCTATGGCATTTCGTGATGGTTTGCCAGCGAGCAGCATAGCGATGTTTACCTATGATGTCACCGGGGGCAGAGTTGAGCAGCCTAGGGCGGTTGCGCTCAATACTGCAACCGATAGGGAGCGAGGAATTTTTGGCAGCGCGGTAATAGATGGCGTAGAAAGAGTTGTTTTCACAAGCTCAACCCCCAATGCCGAAATAAGATTCACCACGGACGGGACAGAGCCAACAAGAGAAAGCAGGCTTTTTACTGCACCAATGCGGATAACCGAAAATACGATGTTTACCGTAAGAGCATTTAGAGATGGCATGGCAGCCAGCGGGACTGCAATATATACATTTAGCCAAGGCGCGCCCGAGCCGCTCGATATGAGCATGCCTGGCCTAGATGTCCCCATAACTGAGGGTGCTCCGTTTTTGGGAGGCTCGTCGGTAGAGCTTGATTTTGATAATGTGCCTATAAATGTCATGTTTGATGGTGACAGAATCAAGGCGACTATCGGCGTTAGCTTTACCCCATTTACCACTCAAACTAGCGCATTAAGAGATTTTGAAAGGATAAGACAGGGGCTCATTTCCAATTCATTGAATAGCATACTGGGATTAGCCAGCTCTCAGGCTTCCCCGCGGGGCGCTATAGGCGATTTTGATGCAGAAATCCGGATTTTGGGCTATTTTGAGGGCATCCTGCCAGCAGATGATTCGCATTTTGAGCTAATTGGCCAAATTGCTGTTGTGTTTACTGTTGAGGGTAGGATCGAGAAAAGAATATTGCCTGTAGTTTTTGCCGGTCTTAGAGCAGGAGCTGAATTGAGCATTAGGGGCGGACTCCATTGGATACCATATTATGGGACTGTTGACCTAAACTTTGATTTGGGCTTAGGCGTAGCCCTTGAGGTTAGAGGCGGCGTAGGCATCCCGGCTTTTGCGAGCGCGGGAGTTTACGGCAGAGGTAGGTTTGACCTCGATTGGGATTTTGTTTCGCGCCCTGATTTAACGATTAGAGGGGAGATTGGTATATATTCGCAATTCTTGGTGTTTTCGTCAAGAATACCCCTCGTTGGGCCCGGAATATTGTGGACTAATGCGCAAACCCGAACTAATGTAGCGGGAGCGAGCATATTTGGCGTGGATGTAGAAATGCCTAGCGAATTTACCCTTGCCCCGCGAAATCATCTAGCCACACAAACCGCATGGGCAGATAGCGGAATATCCGCCTTTGGCGCATTGGCATTTACGGACACAGATAATGGCGGCGATTTCCGGATATTGCAGGGCTCTGTGTATAGCCAGGCCGCGCCGCTGATTGCGGAGGCAAATGGGCAGCGCGTGATGGTATTTCTTGCAGACGACGGCTCTCGCAGCAGTATCAATCGTACTATTTTGATGTACTCGATTTATGATGCATCAACTGATACATGGAACGAGCCAATGCCGGTGCATGACGATGGAACGGCAGACTTTTTCCCGCATATTGCAAGCGATGGCAACACTATATGGTTGACATGGCATAATACGAGCAGCGAGCTTAGTGATACGGCCACCATGACCGAAATGCTGGCGGCGGCCGAAATCGCTATTGCGCGATTTGATGGCTCGACATTCGTCGATATTCAAATTTTGACCGATGACTATATTCTAAACACTTTGCCAAGAGTGGCAGTTAATGGAAACGAAGCTGTTGTTGTTTGGGTGCAAAATTCAGACAATGATATTTTCGGCATGAGCAATACAATCATGGTTTCCGAGCTTGCCGGAGGAGTATGGGGCGCGCCGCATAGATTGGCGATGGTATCCGGTTCTGTAGTTGGAATGGATATTGCGTATTTTGGAGGCTCGGCTCATGTTGCTCTTGCTATCAACAACATTGATAATTGGCAATCGAATGAAAACCGCGATTTGGTTATCATGGATTTGAATGGCTACGAAACCGTGCTGGCCAGCGAAACTCTTGTATCTCGCCCCGCTTTTACTGTGATAAATGGCGAGCATGTGTTAAGCTGGTATCAAGATGATGGCATCCGCTATATGACCGTAAACAGAAATATCCATACGCTAATCGAATTGCCGACTGATAATTTCAGGATTTTTAGCAATGCGCATAGCACGGCTATTGTTTATCCGGTATGGGAAGATGGATTAGGGTTTTTTGCTGCTCGAATCTATCAAGACGGTATTTGGGGCAATTCCTTTATGCTAGCGCAGACCGACGATTTTGCAAAATATTTCGACGGCATATGGGATGATTTCGGCACATTCCAAATTGTTTTCAATAACTCGCGGATAGCGATTATTGGGGAAGATTTGGTTGAAACAAATAACCTTTGCGTTTTGCTAATCAATCCCCAAGATTCTGCAAACATTATGCTGACGAGGGTGTCTTTTGCCAATGAGGATGTTATTCCGGGGTATACATTGAGCATGAGTGCTGATATTACAAATATCGGCGGTGTTGCAATTTCCGCAGTCCATATTAGCAATGGCGGAGCAATAATCGCCACAATAGACCTTGACAGCGAATTGCGCACAGGCCAGCATCAAACAATTGAATTTGAGATGCTCGTACCCATGACTATCTCTACAACTGATTTGACGCCGTTTGTAATCAGCGTAGAGCCGGTTGGCATTATTGATGCCGATATGAGCGACAATAGCTACACAATAAGATTGGGGCTTCCAAGCCTTTCGCTTTCGCTTACACGAAATGTAATCGACAGAACCGATGAGCATAGCCCAATTCGCATAATAGCGGCAATCTCAAACACATCTGCAATTCCTGTTAGCGCGAATCTCGTCCTTAGGCGCGGCGCGCTTGATGGAGAAATTCTCGATGTTGTTAATTTGGGTATGATTCCCGGCGGAGTAACTATAACTCTCGACAATTTTGTCGTTTCTCCAATGTCTTTTGTGCCTACTGGCGAATCGATGGAATTGCTGTTTTTTGAGGTAGTCAGCAATAGACAGGAGTATTTTGCGGCGAACACATCTGGTTTTGTGGTTATTCAGGGGCTGCAACAAATCTATGCACCCGATAGGCATAGCATATCCGGCGTCATTAGTTCGTTTAACCCCGGAATGAGCGCGAGAATCGAATTGCAAAGGCCTGATGGCACTGTGGTTGATTATACAACCACACAAACAAGCACAACAGGCTCGGCATTAGCTGTGAATTCGTATTTCACCTTTGATAATGTAACTCCTGGAATTTACTCGCTGGTAGTGACAAAGCCGGGACACCTTGGCTTTACATTGCACAATGTAGTTGTTTCAAATTCTGGCGTCGATTTGGTTTCCCACTATCGCCCTGATATTCGCGAATTTGTTTTGACACCCGGCGACCTTAATGGCGATGGGTTTATAAATTCGCTGGATGTAACGCTATTGCTGCAAAATTTCGGGCCTGTTACCCCGGAAAATATGCATATGGATATGAATGGCGATGGTTTTATCAATACCGCCGATAGGACGATAATCCAGCAAAACTTTGGAAATCGCCCTATTGAAATATGGCTTGATTAAAGTGAGATAAATTCAGGAGGTGATATGTAGTGAATGGACCATCAAAAAGAATCAAGAAAATCACTGCTATGTTTTTGGTGCTAGTCTTGATGATGGCGTATGCTCCCATTTTGGTTTTAGCAAATGGATTTTCAGCAGATGAGGTTCGGGTAACATTGAGCTATGTAGACAATAGAGCATCAGACGGCGCAAGGGTTTACCGGCTTGTATTCAATGTTGCCGGGCCGGAAATTGGCGGGTTTATGTCATTTGAAACGGTTTTGTCTTTTGATTTTGGAAGAATAAGACCCGTGGCTATTTCCGACGAACATAGCGACCAAGCCGTGTTTTCCGGAGCTGGATTTGCGCAAACAGGGGCTTCTATTAGGCGTTTTGATGCGGAGGCTTTCCCTATGCATTCGATTGTTTGGAATTATACCCAAATTATAGGGGGCGAGGGTCGCAAAGCATTCCGCTATGAAATGGGAGTTTCCGACCCGGTGTGGGAAGGGGTGCTAGATGGCACTCCAACGGATATATTTGCATTTTATTTCCGAATGGCTGATGGAGGCAATGCGGATATATCCTCGTTTAGGTTTGAAAATGCAGACCTGCCGGGAAATCTTGCTGTGCCATCGCCCATTGGCACTAATATCGGCATAAGCATAGGCGCGCGCTTTGGAGTGCCTAGCGCATGGGGCGGATACAATCTCGCCGTCGGAACTCTGATTATTCCCGATGGCAATATTGCCGCGCCATGGCTTGCGCCAGCACCGACCATTAGGTTTGGCGACCTAAATAGCGACAACGATATAAATCTATATGACATAACACTTTTGAGGCGATATATCGCAAGGCATTTTGTGCATCAGTCAGGCAATTTGTGGACTGTTTTAGACGGAGGAGGCTCGATTTATTTTAATCGCAATGCCGCCGATGTCCGCTATGATGGGGCAATCAATCTTGCCGATATAATCCAGCTTCGCAGATATGTTGCTAGTCACCCCGGCATTATCCTGGGCCCGCAAACACAAAGCAATGCCCAGAGCGGCTTTGCTGTGGCGGGGGCTATGATGGGGGCTTTTGATGCGGTGCAGATTTCTGCTGCTGAAACTCGCGGCGTTGCGGGTGAGTATGTGTATGTTGATATCATGCTGGATGCAAACCCTGGAATTATCGGATTGCAGCTTGATTTGCATTATGATACTGATGCGCTGACATTTGCCGGAATCACAGCCGGCTCGCTTATGCCGCTTCCGGTATTGCCAAGAGCCTTTGATGGCCTATTTAGCCTAGCTTTCGAGGCGGCAGGTTTTGGCAATCTCCATGGCACAGGCGTTCTCGCTACTGCCAGATTCAGAATTTCTGACTATGCAGATGCGGGAATAGCTGCAATTGAGCTTGACGGCATCCTCGCAATGGCGGGAAGCCCTGATTATATCGTGCTTGGTGTTGTGGCTGTAGATGGGTTTGTGGATGTTGCTATAGCTAGCGAGCAATCCGAAGCCGCAATCACTGCTTCAAATGCGGTCGGCATAGCGGGTAATTATGTCGACATCATAATTTCCATGGATGAAAACTCAGGTTTATCTGCCCTAGGCTTCGAGCTGGTTTTTGATGCAGATGTTTTGCAAATCATCGATGTATTGCAAGGCGAAATTATGCCGATGCATGTATCGCAAATGATGATGTCTGCTACCTCGTTCGGTGCGGGAGCAATGTTTGGAATGAGTACATTGTTTTTCAGCTTTGCTGGCACTGATTCATCCGACACAATCGCGACAGGCAATCTGGCGATTGCTAGGTTTAGAATCCGCGATGGTGCGGCGCTTGGCATAAGCGAGATTGTATTACGCAATCCGTCTGGCCAAAGTGCTGATAATGCAGGGCTTAATATTATGCAGACTTCTGGTTTTGTGGTTGTTGAGCAATAAATTAGGAATTGCACAAAGCAATCTCCGACAAAACGGAGATTGCTTTGTGTCGCATTGCAGCGTAAAGTAACCACAGATTAACTCCGAAATCGCTTTTTCTCTCCCGACGGACGCTCGCGATTTTTTCGCAAAAACCGCGAAAAAACGCTGTTGTCCTCTGGTCGGAAAAAGGCGTTTCGGAGTAAATCTGCGCTTACTAATGAGATTGCAGAGGAGATGTTGAAATTGATAACAAAAAATCAGAATACAAAAATAAACCGCATACTGTCTTTAGTGCTTGCTGTGGTGCTGGCACTTTCAACCCTATCGACCTTTCAAATATATGCCCAAATTGGCGAGCAGAGCTGGCAGCTCTGCGATGCCATTTACACAAACATTCCGCACCATCCAGAGATTGCACCACACATAGGCATCGAGCCAATGACGGACTGGAACCCCACCATGCCCCTGCCAAATAGACCCATTACCGCAACAGAGCTTTTGGCATGGAATGCCCAATACTGCGAACAAGGGCGCGTAACTGATTTTGAGAGAGAAATATTATATCTAACAAATATAGAAAGAGCCGCTAATGACTTGCCGCCCCTTGTTTTAAACTATGCTCTATCCAGAGCGGCTCGTTTCAAATCGCAAGAAACGCTTGATTTGAATTATTTTGGCCATGTAAGCCCTGTATATGGGGCTTTTCAAAATATCCCCCTGCTATTTGTAAATGAATATCAGGCACTAGGCGAAAATCTATTTGCCTTGTCCAATTGGCAAATAGCAGATATTACAGCCGAGCTTATTGTGCAGGGCTGGATGGGTTCGGATGGCCATAGAGCAAATATCCTAAATCCGAATTTTAGCGAACTGGGAATTGGTGTAGACTTTCGCCCGCCCATGGGCGTTGTTGTCAATAATGCTATGGCGACGCAGATGTTTGGCCATGGTGTGGTTGACCTGGAGCATTGCATATGCACCCAAAACGCCAATTCTGTTGCGGTTTCGCTTGCAGATGACCAGGGCGAGCCGGGAGATTACATAGATGTTGTTTTATCGCTAGATGCAAACCCGGGTTTGATTGGTTTGCAGCTTGATATCGATTTCGATAGAAGCATCCTAACGGCAATCGGCGCAACTCCGGGTACGCTTATGCCTTTGCCAACGCCACCCACCTTTCCTATTCCTGCAAATCTGCCTTTAGGCCTGACCTTTGAGGCGGCTGATTTCGAGAACATTTACGGCATAGGCGAGCTTGCCACCATCAGATTTAGAATCAACCCAACAGCAGATGACGGCGCGACCGCAATCACTATGAATGGCATAATGGCTATGAGCGGCAAGCCTGATTTTGAGATGTTTGACATAGCGGCCACAAATGCTCAAATAACCATTGGCAACGGCGGGGATATCAGCGATGGAGCTGTTTCTGTTTTGGCAGTAGATAACTCGGGCGCCCCCGGGAGTTATGTTGATGTCGTGTTTTATCTTGACGAAAACCCCGGATTGATAGGCTTGCAGATAGACGTTGATTTTGACAGGGATATTCTAACCGCAATCAGTATGACCAATGGCGCAATAATGCCACTTCCGACGCCGCCCACCTTTCCTATTCCTGCAAATCTGCCTTTAGGCCTGACCTTTGAGGCGGCTGATTTCGAGAACATTTACGCCACAGGCGAGCTTATCACCATTCGTTTCCGCATAGATGCAAATGCAGACCCCGGCACTACAACCATTGCCATAGACGGCATAATGGCAATGAGCGGCGAGCCTGATTTTGAGATGTTTGATATTTCAACAACAAACGCCCTTATCACCATCACAGATGGCGGGGCTGATGCGGCTGTGCGGGTTTCCGCCTCTCATTCAAGAGGTGTGCCCGGCGATTATATTAATGTCGCAATCTCTCTCGATGAGAATCCCGGTTTAATTGGCTTCCAGATTGACATTGATTTCAACAGAGCCATGCTAACCGCAATCAGCGTAACGCCAGGCACACTAATGCCCTTGCCAACACCACCCACATTCCCCATACCACCCACACAAGCACTAGGATTAACCTTCGAGGCCGCAGGCTTCGCTGGCATCTATGACACAGGCGAGCTAGCCACCATCCGCTTTCGCATAGAACAAGGCGCGAGCGGCGCAATCCCAATAACAATCACGGGCATAATGGCAATGGGCGGCGAGCCAAACTACAACACATACGAAATCTTCGCCACAAACGCCCTTGTAACCATAGGCGAGCCAATCGCGGCGAATCCAACAATAACCGTAACCTCCATCGAAAGCACCATTGCAGACCAAATTGGCGCATATGCAACATTTTGGATTTATTTGACCAACATGAGCCCATTCGACCCAATTCAGGTAATGAGTGTTGGCGACACCAGCGGCACAAGCCCCGCAGGCTCCGTAATCATAGAGGTAGAGTATTTACCGCCGGGCATACGAATCAGAGCCAACGAGTTTGTCGCATACCGCGGAAATGGCATGGGCGACGGGCCGATGACCCTAGAAGTTTATGCCGCAATCGGACTAAGCTACTTCAATGGCATAGTCTCACAATTCGCCGAGATATTCGCTACCAATACACCAGCAGAAACAGCAAGCCACGAACCGACCACCCCCACAAACAACACCCCCCAAAGCAACAATGCGACCACGACCACACTACCCCCCACCACAACCGCAACAACCACACCACAAAAGCCAAAATCACGAACCTAGGGATGTGGACATAACAAAAAACAGAACACAATCTAACATGTGTTCTGTTTTTTTGATTTCGCTTATCGGGCGAGCCATCGAAAGGTATTAATTTCAGCACGAAACCGGATTCGAACCGGCGACCCTCGCCTTGGCAAGGCGATGCTCTACCACTGAGCCATTCGTGCGAACATATCTCTATTATAACTCCTTTTCCCAATAATGTCAATAGGAAATTTAATTTTTTCGCATAATTTAATTTTCGGGACAATATCACCAACGTAGGTGCGAATGCCCACTCATTAATTTGGGGCTAATAGGGTATCGTCATAATGAACCAATCCAAAAATTCTATTCCACTTCTTGAATCTGTGAAAGACTTATCGTCGTATATGATTTGCATGTCTATTAGATGGGTTTTATCCGCTCTGGCTAGCATTTGGGATTCTGGGATTGAATTTGCCGGAATCATGAAGACATGAAGCTCGTTGTTTATTTTGTCGTTTAATAGTAACCACCATTCGTATGATAACAGAGAAAAAGCCGGGTTAGCCCAATATGAGTTAGCGGATTTATTTTTGGTCGCAAAAGTTACGCGTTTGGGGTTGTCTAAAGCAAGGCCGTTTGTTAAACATTTGTTTATGGCTTCGGATTTGGTTATTGGGTGGCGTTCGTTATCATCCGGGGAATCCTCATCTTCTTCCGGTAGAAAGTCTTGTTCGCTATAATCATAATTTGTTTCGGGTGTTTTTTTGCCGAAACTGCTTGCGCCTATAATCAGCAATGTAACAATTGCGGCGATAATTAAAAGAATCTCCATTGAGGCCTCCTGATTTTTTATGTGGTGCTATGGGTGGCGAAGAGGGTTACTAGTTCGCGGTCTAGTTTGCCTTCGGCGGCCATGTTTGTTAGGACGCGGAGGGCCTGGGTGGGGGGCATGGCTTTTTTGTGGGGGCGGTCGGGGGAGGTTAGGGCCTCGTAGATGTCCATGATGGTTAGGATGCGGGTTTCGATTGTGATTTGTTTGTCGCGCAGGGCTAGGGGGTAGCCGCTGCCGTCTAGTAGCTCGTGGTGGTCGCGAGCTATTTTTGGTATGTTTTGGTATATGTTGCAAAATTTTACATTTGCTAGGAGCGCGCCTGTTATGGCGGGATGCTCTTTCATTTTGCTGCGCTCGGCCTCGGTTAGAGTGCCCCAGCGGATTTGCAGGCATTCCATATCCTGCTCATCCAGCAGGGGTGCGGGTTTGTCGTCTTTTATGTAATGCAAATCCGTTAGGCCGCGGATTTTTTCCAGATGCTCCTCCGTTAGCCAGCTGATGGTGTTGATTTCCTCTACCAAAGCCAAGGCGGCGGCTGAATTTGCCGCATTGTCTGGGTTTTGGAGGGCGTATATGGCGAAGCGATATCGGATTGGCTCGATTCGCTCGCCTAGGCGGGTTTGTTTGTCTAAAATATGGCGAGGGGTGGCGAATTTTCCGATATCGTGGAGCATGGCCGCCATGCGCAGAGCCTCGATTCGGTTCGCATCAAAATGATAGAGGTGGCCAATAGGAAAGGCCGCCCCCAAATGGGTCGCAAAATCGACGCAAAGCCGCGCCACATTTGCGGTGTGGCCTTTTGAAAATTGAGAAACCTCGTCAATAGCATCCACCACCGTGGCCGCAAAAGAGCGGAAAAGCTCCGCGAAATCGTTGTTATCCACAGCTATCTCCTCTAATCGTTTGCCGTAATAGTATCCATGATTTCTTTCGCGCCCGCCTCGTCGACAAAGAAAAAGGATATGCCGTTTTGCAGCCGCGCCTGGCCGGGGGCGGTGTGGAATGTGATATTATCCGGCCTCAGATTATGGACAGCGCGGGCATGGGCAAAGGTTTCATGCACCATGATATCGCTGGAAACAAAATCAAAAAGCGAATTTATAAATGCAAAGGGATTGCTCAAAATAGACTCTACCGTGAGGGCTTGGGTGAAAAATTCGCCCATAAAATTTTGCTGGAGGGCGATTCGGTGCAAATCCCCGGCGGGGGCATTGCGAAAGCGGACGATTTGCTCCGCATCCTGCCCACTGCGCAAATGCCGCCCTGCTGGCTGATTTATCACAATCTGGCCGCCCTGATTATAATACAGCGGCGCATCGAGCGTAACATAAATCCCGCCAACAGCATCAACAATATGGCGAAAAGCCCGCAAATCCAGCACTACATGGTAGTCAAACTCAATATCAAAAATATAGCCCAATCGGCGGCGCAGAGCATGGGGCCCCTGGGCGCGGCCCGCGTAATTATGCAATTCGTTCAGCTTTATATTGCCATGGGCGGGAAACCATTGGCCGCGCGCGCTGATTTCATCCCGCTCCTGCTGGGTCATATAGACATGGGTATCGCGGGGAATCGAGATAATATCGATATTGTGGGTGACGCCGCAATAGGTGCCTATCAGGATAACATCAGGCAGACCGGCCTCATCATCCAGCCCCAGCAGCAAAACATTTGTGCGCTGGGGGGTGCGGCGATTGCGGTTTGAGAGGGGCGGGAGGTCGGGCGGAGGCAGCTCGGCTGGCGAGCCATCGGGATTTAGCGGGCTGGCTATGGCGATAGGGTTTGCGCCCCCATTTTGCGAGCCCAAAGAATAGACCAATGCCGCCGAAACCGATATTAGCAAAAACCCGGCCAATAAACAAACCACAATGGCAATGGTTTTTTTAATCAAAGGAGCATTTGACATTTTTTTCACACCTCCAAACTTTCAATGATTTTTTCTTGAAAAACTTTAGCCTGTTTTGCACCCAGAGCCGCCGCGCTGGATGAGGTTTTTATGCGGATTCCATCTTTTTCATAGCGGGGGATAATATGCAAATGATAATAGAAAATTTCCTGCCCCGCCGCCGCGCCATTGTTTTGCAATATATTAACACCATCGCAATCGGTGGCGGCCATTATGGCGGCGGCAATGCGCTTTGCCAGCGGCAAAATTTTTGCGCAAACCTCATTTGGCAAATCAAAAATATCCGCCGCCTGCGCCTTTGGCAAAATCAAGCAATGGCCGGGGTTGGCAGGATAAATATCCAAAATCGCCAAAAAAACTCCATCCTCGTAAATTTTATAACAAGGAATTTCGCCGCGAATTATTTTGGCAAAAACTGTGTCGTTTAAATCATTCATTTTTTATACGCCCCTTTGCGCTCTATATCGTCTAGTCTGTTTTGCAAAACGGATATTTTGCTGTGCAAAAATCGTATTTCCTCGTCTGTGCGGCGGCCTATGGCCTCTATTGCTACTGTGACGGCCACGCAAAAGGCGAAAAATGCCACCTGCGCCCAAAATTGGACGGCCGGGGAGATGGGCATCCAAAATCTCATCGACCGCCAATTAAAATACTGAAATGCCGTGATTAGGGCGACTATTAGCTGCAAGCCGCAAAATGCTCGCATAATATATGCCAAACCCTTTGAGCGGACGGTTTGCATTATTTCACCCCTTTTAATATTTCGGCCAAATCGGTTTTTTCCCATGGGAAATCTGCATCCGGGCGGCCAAAATGCCCATATGCGGCGGTTTTTGCGTAAATCGGACGGCGCAAACCAAAACGCTCGATAATTTTGCCCGGGCGCATATCCACATGCTCAATTATTGCGGCCAAAATTTTGGCCTCGTCTATTTTGGCTGTATTTTTTGTGTCAATATGCACGCTAACGGGCTGGGCGACGCCAATAGCATAGGCCAGCTGCACCTCGCACATATCCGCCAAATCCGCCGCCACTATATTTTTTGCCAAATACCGCGCCATATATGCGCCGGAGCGGTCTACTTTTGTGGGGTCTTTGCCGGAAAACGCCCCGCCCCCATGGGCGGCCGCGCCCCCATAGGTATCCACGATAATTTTGCGCCCGGTCAGCCCTACATCCCCCGTGGGGCCACCAATAACAAACCGCCCGGTGGGATTGATAAAAAATCGCGTATTTTCATCCAAAAACTCGGCGGGGATGGTGGGGCGGATAACCCTTTGGATAATATCCTCGCGCATTGTTGCATTATCGGCATCCGGGGTGTGTTGGGTAGAAACAACAACCGTATGGACGCGGGTAGGCCGGCCATTTTCATATTCCAGCGTAACCTGCGCTTTTCCGTCAGGCCGCAGATAATCCACAATCCCGCCCAGCATTAGCTCGTCTAATTTTCGGCAAAGCCCATGAGCCAGCACTATAGGCAGGGGCATAAATTCCGCCGTATCGCGGGTGGCATAGCCAAACATCATGCCCTGGTCGCCAGCACCCACGGCGGCGGCGGCATCGCCGGTAATATCCTCATCCCGGGCATGGTCGACCCCCTGGGCGATATCGGGGGATTGCTTATTAATGGCAGTCACCACGGCGCAGGAATCCGCATCAAAGCCATGTTTGGCGCGGGTATACCCAATATCGCGAATGGTATCGCGGGCTATCTGCGCAATATCCACATAGCATTCCGTGGTGATTTCGCCGGTAACAAAAACCATCCCGGTGGTGGCCATAGTTTCGCAGGCCACGCGCGCCATGGGGTCTTTCGCCAAAATGGCATCCAAAACCGCATCAGATATAGCATCACACATTTTATCGGGATGGCCGCGCCTCACCGATTCAGAAGAAAACAAAGTTTTCACAATAACATCTCTCCAGTATAATAAATTTAAATTTCATCCTCTATTAAATGCTCAAAAACATCCCTAACATTTATTACCAAATCATCAAATAGCGAGGTTTTAAAATCATGCTCGATTTCGTCTATTTCCCGCTGATACATAGATCGCATTTCCCTTTCAGGAAAAACTGTATGGGCATTACCAAAAACATATTTACCATTTTTCAGCAAATAAATCTCAATCGAAAGACTATTAGGGTCGATAATCCAATATTCCGACACGCCTATATGCTCATACAAATCCTTTTTAACGCCTTTGTCGCGCTTGGTAGTGCTAGGCGATAATATCTCAACCACCAAATCCGGTGTGCCATAAATACCATCATATTTAATAATTTCAGGATTACAAACAATCATCATATCCGGCAAAAGATGGTCGCCATTTTCAAAATAGAGCTTTGTCCCATCTAAAAATGCTCTGCACTTTTTCCCAAGCAAGTAATTCGCAAAAATCCGCGCCAAATTTAGGGTTATTGCATTATGCCGGGTATTTGCCCCGGCCATTTGATAGACACGACCGCCGATAATCTCGTATTTTGGCGGGTCGATGCTTCCCGGTGGCCATTCCAGAGCTATTTCCAAATTATTCGCCCTCCTTTATCACCTTGTCAAATACCTCTCTTACATTTATTACCAAATCATCAAAAAGTGACGTTTTGAAATCGTGGGCAATTTCGGCAATCCTCTGTTCATTCATAAACCGCAGCATCCATTTTGGAACAAAGCTATAAAAATTATCCAAAACATAAATGCCATTTTTTAACAAATAAACCTCTATCGCCTTTTCTTCCGGAAAAACAATCCAATATTCCGATACCCCATGCTGCTGATACAAATCTTTTTTAATGAATTTATCCCGATTTGCGGTGCTGGGGGATAATACCTCGGCCACCAAATCCGGCGCGCCATATATGCCATCATCCTTGATAATATCCGGATTACAAACAACCATCACATCGGGATAAAAATGATTATCCCCCAAAAACAATGCCTCTCCATCCTGAAAAACCTCGCATTTTTTCCCAACCAAATAATTGCCGAAAATTCTGGAAATATTCCCGCAAATCCTATTATGGTGCGTGCTCGCCCCTGCCATTTCATATATGCGGCCGCCTATCGTTTCGGTTCTAGGGGGGTCGATGCATCCTGACAGCCAATCTAATGCCATATCCATTTAGTTAATCACGCTCACAATCAAATCCGCTAAATCGCGGGCTTTTTGGGCGGCGTGGGTGGGGTTTTCGCCGATAACGCCGCAGTAGATTTTGATTTTTGGCTCTGTGCCGCTGGGGCGAATGCAAAACCAGCTATTGTCAGCAAGCTCGTAATATAGCACATCCGAGGGGGGTAGGCCGCCATAGCCCGGGCGATAATCCCGCACAGCCGCCACCGAAATCCCGCCGATATCCGCCGGGGGGTTTTTGCGCAAATCTTCCATTATATGGCGAATTTGGGCTGCGCCCTCCATGCCGGTTTTTGTGATTGATATATTATAATCATAATGGTATCCATATTTTTCCAAAAGCTTATTCATTGCATCAATCAGGGTCAGCCCCTGCGCCTTGTAATGCGCCGCCATTTCGCAAATCAGCAGAGATGCCGCCACCGCGTCTTTGTCCCGCGCATAATCCCCCGGCAAAAATCCAATGCTTTCCTCAAAACCAAAAACATAGCTATGCTCTTTAGTTTGTTCCCAATTTGTCATTTTTTCGCCAATATATTTAAAACCTGTCAAAACCTCAAAATAGGCCGCGCCAAAATCCTCGGCGATTGCGCGGGTTAGGTTAGTTGAAACGATTGTGGAAACAATCGCCGGGTTTTCGGGCATATCCCCCTGCTCTTTGTGGCGATTTAGCAAATAATGGGTCATTAGCACACCCAGCTCATTGCCCGTCAAGCCCACAAATTCGCCATTATGGGCAGCCATCGCCCCAACCCTATCCGCATCCGGGTCGTTGGCAATAATTATATCTGCGCCCATCTTAGCACCCAAAGCCAGCCCCAGCGCAAAAGCCTTTGGGTCTTCGGGATTCGGATACGAAACCGTGGTAAAATCCGGGTCGGGGTCGGCCTGCGCCTCGGGTACAAAAACATCCGCAAAGCCCGCCCGCGCCAGCACCGTGCGAGTCGGAATATTGCCCGCGCCATGCAAAGGGGTGTAAACGATTTTCAACCCGGCAGAATCTATGGCCGCCTGGTCGCGCTTACGCGCCAAAACCGCGCTATAATAGGCTTCGTCCACGCTTTCATCCGGGGTAATCAAAAGCCCCCCCGCCAAAGCCGCATCATTTGCAGAAATAGCCAAACGCGACATATCATTTATACGATTAACATAGCCAATTACCTCCTCATCGCGCGGATATGGAATCTGCCCCCCATCCGCCCAATAAGCCTTGAAACCATTGTATTCCGGCGGATTGTGGCTGGCGGTAATCACAACCCCGGCAGTGCAACCCAAATGGCGAACAGCAAAGGACAACACAGGCGTAGGGCGGAGTGAATCGAATAAATAAACCCGAATACCCGCCGAAACCATGGTCAAAGCCGCCTCCAGAGCGAAAAGCGGCGAATTCCGCCGGGAATCATGGGCAATAACAACCCCCATTTGCCGCCCCCGTGGCTCATTCGCCAAAATATATTCCGCCAGCCCCAAAGCCGCCCGGCGAATGGTATAAACATTCATCCGATTCGTCCCCGCGCCCATAATTCCGCGCAGTCCGCCCGTGCCAAATTCCAAATCCCGATAAAAACGCTCCTGAATCTCGCCCGAATCATCCGCAATCCCCAAAAGCTCCGCCCGGGTGGCCTCGTCAATAATTTTACTATCACGCCAAATACCATATTTTTCCATAAATTCCATAATATCACCCCTAAAAAATCCATTCCCATTATTATACTACACTTTGCGCAAAATTTCAATTACAAATTTAAAAACAGGGGTCAAAAGGGCGGGGATTTTCCATATGCGTTTTTCTAATTTACATTCTTCAACATACTCCCGCTTGACTTTGCGGGGGGTCGAAAAAACTTGACTTTTTGTTACAATTGTGTTAAAATATTAAGTAATTGTTAATGAAAGATAGTGCGTTTGTCTTTCATTTTTTCGGGCGGAGGATTCGCAAATGCGACAAAATCGTTTCGCCCGATAATTATGTGGTATATTTTTACCATTTTTTGGAAACAATCGAGGATGAATTGTTACAAAAGTGTTAAGAATATCCCCAAATTCAGGAGGTAACAAAAAATGGAAAATCGTAAATTTTTGTATATTGGCTTGGCATTAGCGGCGATTCTGATTATTTTCACAACCACCGCCAATGCCTTTGATGGCGCGGCTCGCGCCCGGATTGTTGATGGCGAATATGCCCGGATTGTTGATTTGGGCAATGGCATTTTGTGGACTGTTGAGGAATTGCTGGATGCCCATGAAATCACATTGGGCGAGTTGGATTTTGTTTATCCCGAATTGGATGCCCAGGTGCATAATGGCACAGAAATTATTTTAGACCGCGCTATGACGGTGTTTATCCGTATAAATGGCGATGATTACGCGCTGATTCCGCGGCCAGCCCGCCCGGGTACTACCGTTGCGGCATTTACGCGGGATTATCGGCTTTATACCGAGCGGGATTATGTTTTTGAAACTGCGGATTGGCATACGGAGCTATATGATGGCATGATTGTTAATTTGCAAACCCGCACGCAGACCCGCTCCCGCGCCATCGAGCCCATCCCCTATGCTAATGAATATCGATATGATGACGACAAACCCCAAGGCGAGCGCACCGTCTATATCTATGGCCGCGCCGGCTCGCGGATTTTAACCACAACCATCGAGCATATCGGCGACCGCGAAACATTCCGCAACACCACCTATGAAATTTTTGAGCAACCTCGTCATGGAATTGTTTATATCGGCAATCGCACCGAGCCGGGCGAGGGTCAGCACCGCGCCGCCTGTGGCACGATATTTAATTATCATACCGCCAAACTGGTGGAATCCACCGCCTATACTTTAAGCGTTTCCTGCACGGGGCGCACCCCTGACCACCCCCTTTGGGGCGTGACTGCCAGCGGAATGCGCGCGCAGGTTGGGGTTGTTGCGGTTGACACAAATGTCATTCCATTCAATACGCGGATGTATATCGAGGGCTATGGCTTTGCTATCGCCGGCGACCGCGGCGGGGCTATCCGCGGCAATAAAATCGATGTTTTCAAAGAAACCATGGCCTAGGCGCGCCAA